>Ga0105050_10001433_pt1 | contig 35875 bp, 18 predicted proteins | sample FRY01_FD_78088 | JGI IMG/M metagenome (GOLD analysis project Ga0105050, IMG submission 78088) | Freshwater microbial communities from Lake Fryxell liftoff mats and glacier meltwater in Antarctica - FRY-01 | ecosystem: Environmental > Aquatic > Freshwater > Ice > Glacier meltwater ...
ATCGACAGCATCGACAGCATCGACAGCATCGACAGCATCGACAGCATCGACAGCATCGACAGCAACCAAAGGTAAAACCGAACCACCCTTGGATCTTTGGACGCAACCAGGACTTGAGTTGAATCAAGTTGCTCAGAACGGTCTGAGCCAAGAGAAGCTAAACCAGGCTCGAGCTAACGCAATCGACATTAATCCAGAAACGAGTCACGTTTGGCTCTTCGATTCTGCATTGGCCTACCCAACTGCGGCGATGCTTGGACTATGCATGTTTGCGCTCAATTGGTGGCTCGCCACGCGACGTCCCTTCATCGCGATGACGCTTTGGGTTTTCTCGATCGCGGTGCCTGTGTTATTGTTCTCGAGCAATCTGCTTTGGATCTCTTCGGTTTGCGTTCCTCTGGCGGCCGGGGGATTGATCGCCGTGAGCCTTTCGCCGAATGCAGGGGGTCGTCGCAATTCCGCTCGTTCTTCGGTCACGAAACAACCAAGCCATTCATCGGACTTGCGCCGTAGTCGTGGTGAATCCCGCTCTTCACTTGGGTCAATGGTCGCGTCGCGCGAAGGTACTTCGACATGGAGCGGGCGAGCGCCGAATTGGATGCTTGTGCTAGCGGCACATTCAATCGCGGTGCTTTTATCGAGCGACACGATCGCTCAAACAGAAGCTCGCCTAGTTGCTCCACCGTTGACAAACGCTGGGACCCCAGCTTCCGGTGAAATCACGACCGACAGAAAAATGATTGGCAATGCGCCGCCACCTTTGCTTCTCATTCCCACCACGGCAGATGGCGAGATTGCTGGCTCAAAAGTTTATATCCCACAAAGTTTTTACTTCGACTTGTTCCGAGATGGGTTGCCCGGCGTCGAATCGATTCGAATCACCACAGCAAGTTATCGCTTGAGGTTGGAAGGACTGGCGGAATCAAAGACGACGGCAGAACTGGAAGCGAGATTTCAGCTTGAGGATAACGTGCAGCGAACCGAAGCGGTGCTTCCGTTTCGCCCAAGTCAGATAAAGAGTGTGCAGTGGTTGACCGAGTCTGAATCGCGACCGATCCGGTGGAGTGCGGATGGAGACGCCGCGGTGCGTTTGACGCTTCCAGCGTCTAGCAATGCCAGCCTGTTAATCCGCATTGGCGTCGATGTTCAGATCACCTCCCGACTCGCGCGGAGGGTTCAGTTCTCCGTTCCACCCATCGCGGGCGCGACGCTTCTTGTGGATACGGGGACCGCTCTGCAGCGAATCGATATTGCGAACACACTGGGTGAAGTGGACGCGCAACCCGAGGCAGGACGACTCAATGCTTCGCTCGGCGCTGTGAACGATGTTGATGTCGCCTTGACCTATCGCGACGCCTCACGCTCGATCGCAACCATCGCGCAGCGGAGATACTGGATCCACGCCGGTTACGATCGCACCAATCTGGAATGCGAAGTCGATCTCAATGATTCCGCCATTCGCAACGGCAGCGAAGTCCCACTGATCATGTTGGAAGGCCAGCTCCCGCTCGTGACTTCGTCAGACTGGGCAATCACTGCCATTGAATCGCTCTCCACGGCACGCCAACAGTTGACGCTTCAAGCACAACGTGACAATCCTGGTCCCGTCAGATTGCTTTGGGAAGTCGACTCTTTGGTTTCGACAACATCGACCGCCGAGGATGCGACTCCAATCGTGATTCCGGAAATTCTGTCGATCGGTCCCTTCTTGTCGTCGCCACCGACCAGCATCGGGCTTGATGCTGCGCAAGGCTTGCGATTGGTGCCAAAGCAGATTCAATTTCCCGCGATTGGCAACTCGTTGCCTGGCACACGAACGCCATCTGAAACCAGTGCCACCGCAACACTGGCAGCGGAAGTCGTTGCCGCTGCGAACCGCACCCAGCGATCCGCTGGTGAGGGCGTGAGCGGATTGCTGCAATCCTTGACGACCAGCCCTGAGGTGATCGATACGTTTGTGTCAAGTTGGAAAGGGTATCGCGGTGCGGCGACGGAAGTCCTCACCGCGACATCGCCCTTGCCTCGCCTCGTCATCACGTCACCTTCGCCACGAGCCTGGGAAGCGGATGAGGTTCATCATCTTCATGTGCGGCCCGGCGAGTTGCAATTAAGTTACTCGGCAACCATTACGCCCGGAGACCGCTTGGTTGGACCATTGCGAGTGGTCCTTCCTGTGGGCAGTGAACTGCGAGTGTTGACGATGAACAATGTTTCTATTGATACGATTCCTCGACGAGTTGGAAATCGAGATGAAGTGGCTTTGCCCGACCCAATCGGCACCGACCCAATCAGATTGCGGGTCGTTCTTCACATGCGAGTTTCTCAAACGGGCAAGTTCAATCCACCGCGAATCAGCGTCGAGCCAATTCAGGTGACCAAGGGAACCTACACTTTGTCGCGAGACCAGTCACTGATGGTTAAAGAAATTGTCAGCGGCGGCTTTGTTGAAACAGAAAACCGGCCGATGGGAACCGATGAGCAATTGGTCGGCGGCTGGGTCCCGTGTTGGACGTGGCGAATCGATCAGATGCAAACGCAAGGTTCCGATGACCCCAGTCGCCGGCCGCAATTGCCCGGTGTTTTTCGCGTTGAGCCGAGAGACATCACGATTGAATCCCAACAACGAAACTCACTTGTCTGGAACCAAACACGTTGGTCATTCGAGACACTGCTACGGTTAAAATCGGTCGCGGCATCCACCGGACTCGAGACCACTGGCCAGGACTCCATCGATTTCGTCAATATTGAGTTGCCGACGACTTGGTGTGAGAACTTAATCATCGAGCCCGACATGTCTTGGTCTCGACAACCCGCGATGGACCCCGCGACGCAGATCGTTCGCATTCGCCCCGGTCCGATAACGGGAACCGATCGCCTTATCACGATTCGTATCCGAGGCCAACGAAACGCCGACGCAGATACGCGGATCGAAGTCCCATCGGTGCGAGTCCTTGGACCGGGCAAGCGAGACGTTTATTTGACCGTCCCCGAAAAGCTTGATGGGCGAACCCTCGACTGGGAAGCCAGCGCCGCGATTGTCTCTCGCTTGCCAACCGAATTGATCAATGGGCCGCTTTCACGAGACCGGATGCTCGATGGCATCAAACGAATTGCAAGACCCAAAGATGAACTCGCTTTCCGCGCCGTTGCCGGCAACGCATCGGTTCGTCTTTCACCCTCGCGATACGAAGCGACCGAACCCCGGGCGACGATTGCGGACGTTCAGTGGTTTGCCACCGAGAGTCAACGTGGCGTTATGTTTTGCCGGTGGGACATTAGCCCAGGACGTGACGAGTCGATCATCGTTAAGCTTCCCAAAGCGGCGAAGTTGGCCGGCGTTTGGATCGATGAACAACAGGTGAATTGGGAAACCAGCCAAGGGAAAGTCAAGGTAGATTTGCCTCTTAGCCGTCTTGCGCAAAGCGTTGAGTTTGTTTGCGAAGTTGAGCATCGATCCATGAATCAGACATCACTGATTCCCGTGATTGAGAATGTGCCCGTCGATGAAACCTGGCTAACGATTTATGAAGCGGCCGATGATTTGTTTGCGGTGAAGGCATCCGTTTCTGTCCCCGTCGATTGGATAAAGTCGAATGAGGGAGACCGCACGCTTGCGTTGGCGACTTCCATTCGTTCCGCCACCGAGTCGTCTCTCCGCCGAGTGACAGAGGGCTCGCAAGATCAGATCGTTCGATGGATCGCTTCCTGGGACCAGCGATTCCGTGAACTCACCGCGCAAGCGACGACAGTCACGAATGATACGGAAGCCACACCCAACGGAAGTATCACATCATCATTGCCAAACATAGGATGGGATGAACAGGTGCGCAAGTGGCGACAATACGTTCGTCGCGTCGCGGGTGAATCCACCAAGATCGAAAATGCCAAGCCATCGCGTTGGATGGCGGCACCGCATTGGCGAATAGTCTCGATTTCAAAACACACCGGAGAAGTCAGTTCGTCGCCAAGCATCCGCGTTTCCGAACGATCAACGACACTTGCCGTCGTCATTCAAATGGTACTAACGTTGACCATTTCGGCCGGACTTTGCTTACTACTTTGGCATGGACGAAGCTGGGTGATACCCATCGCAACGCATCCGGCGACTTGGTTATTCGCGACCGGCTTATCTTCACTGGCGGTTGCTCCCGTGCCCGTCGCCATCGCTATCTGTGGCGTCGCGATTACCGCACCGATTTTGAATTATCTACAATCACCGGGTCCACGTCGACTCTGAGCCTCGGGCCACTTGGCTGCGCAGCGCATGTCGGTAGTAGACCTCCAGGCACAACGTCGCCATCGCGGTTGTATAAACCCTGCCGCCATAGCCGCCCCACTCGTCATCCGTCGGCCAACTTCCCCCTGGCAATTGGCGACTGAGCAAACGCAACTTCATCGATTCGTTCCACTGTCGCCAGGCATCATCTTGCAATTGATGCAATGCCAGCGACGTGTAATACCAACCGTAATAGTTGTCCTTGCCAACGCCTGGCGGCTGGCGAAGCAAGAACGCTTCCGCTTCATCAATCTCATTTCGTGGAATCGATTCGCCAAGCAGCAATCTTGTCGCAAGCGCTTCAGCCGTCATCGTCCGCGTAGGCGCTTCACCAGGTCGGTAGCACGCCAGTCCGCCGTTTTGTCCCGCACGAACCGATCGCAAGAAGGTCGTCGCACCGGCAATGGCGTTGGGTGGTACGGGAATGGAGGCGCGTTTTCCACCATCGATCACCATCGCCTGCCAACCGAGTTGACTAAGATCGCCCGGATCCCCTTTGATATATCGCCAACCGCCGGTGGTGGAATGTTGGTTCGCGGTCGTGAATCGGACTGCGGCGGCAGCGGAGCGAAGCGCCGATTCGTCGCCCGTCATGATTGCGGCTTCACACATCGCCAGCGCAGCCATTCCGTGGCAGTAGTTCGCTTCGTAGGGTGTCGCGGGGCCGGCGAGCGAGCCATCGGGCTGCTGGGATCGAATCAGATAAGATAAACCGCGACGCACGTTGTCTGCATACGTACCCTCGAGATGCGTGTTGCCAGCGCCCAACATGCTAAGCAGCGCGAGTCCCGTGATTCCGTTGATCGCTCGTTTCCCCGCTCCGCCGCGATCGGTTCCCAGGGTCAGCGTTTCTCGACCGGCGCCGCTGGTGACCGGATCCCAAGCACCGTCAGCTCGTTGGTCCGCAGCGAGAAACTGAAGCGAGGCTTCCACCGCCGCTTCCGTTGAATCGTCACCGCCGGTCGCAAGGAGAGCTTGTCGTTTCGCATTCCCAGAGCGATGGCCAAAATCATTCTGATCCAATCCGGGAACACTCGATGCCGACTTCGGCAGACTGGGCTGCGCCGAAGGCGAGGCTGCGGCTTGGAATGCTTCCTGGCTCGTCGATCGCATCGGATCGGCCGCTTGCGACGAATTGATTGGCTCGCTTGCCTTCGCATCGGACGATCGCGCGGCATCGTCGCTGAGCCACTGCGACAGAAGATCGTCGACAAGCGATGGTTCTTCCGTGGGCGGCGAGTCATAGATTGCAAATGACGCCAACGAGCTTGGCAGCGTCTCAACGGGGCGTGATTCGGACTCCGGTTCGCTCTTCTCGCGAGCCTTCTCGGCCACGACGCTCAGTAGCTCAACGACGGCAGCATCAACGACGGCAGCATCAACGACGGCAGCATCAACGACGGCAGCATCAACGACGGGCGCGAGCAACGGAAGCGGCGCGAGCAACGGAAGCGGCGCGACGAACGATTGAGGCAGCACGGGTTCAGTCGCCAACGAAGATACGTCGGCGGGATCAAATACCGGATCGAAGTCGGAGATGGTGACCTGTGAAATTCCACCGCGGGTGTCGTCGTGGGTCTCGCCTGCCGCTCCACCGCCCCAGGTTCTCAGCGCTGGCAGGAAGAAAATCAGCAGTGCATGAAGTGCGATCGAGAGGACCAAGCAAATTGCCGCGGCACCTCGACCATCGCGTGACTTACGACGCATCAACCAAACGGTGGCAATCAAGAGTGCAACCGCACCGGCAGCGATGGCTACGGCTAATCGTGGTTCGTTCCATAACGAAGCTTCGGCTTGAATCAAAGCAAGACAGTTCATGAAGCCTGCGTTTGCAAGTGATGGAACGATAACGGCGTTATCGACGTGTCGACCGCGCGGCGATACCCATTTGTTTAACGCCGGTACTGCGTATCACTTGAAGCACTTCCGCGATTCGTTGAAAAGAAGCTTCCCCATCCCCACGAACCGCAACTTTGACTTCGGGATATTGGCTGTAGGCGTACCGTAATTGATCGGCAAGTTGCTGATCGGTGACCACATTTTTATCGAGGGTGAGCATTCCCGTCCCCGTCACTTCGACCAATCGTTCGTCAGGCATGCGTGTCATGGAATTCAATTCCCCCACGCCCGGAACGCTGACATCGATACGACCTTCGGCAGCACCAAAGTGCGATCCGACCATAAAAAAAATGACCAGGAGAAACACCACGTCAATCATTGGCGTGAGATTGATCGAAGCGTCATCGGTGATGCTGCGTCTTCGTGACATCGGTTGATTCCTTCCTCGCGTCGGTTGGACTTATGCCGCGCGACGAACCTTCTTGTTCCGGTTTCCGCTCTCCAAACCCTCAGCACTAATGCAATCAATGACTCGTTGGCACAAGCGATCGATCTCGTTGAGATACCCATCGCTTTTGGAGCCGAAATAGATAAAAGCCAAATACGCAGGGATAGCAACAAGCAACCCGCCAGCGGTGGTAATCAATGCTTCGCTAATACCGGCGGCAAGCGATTCGGGATTGCCGCCAACCGCGTTATCGCTCATCGATTCAAACGCGGAGATCATTCCCAACACCGTACCCAACAACCCGATGAGCGGTGCGACGTTGCTGATTGCGTGAAACACTCTTAGAAACCGCTTCAATCCGTCGGCTACACGGTCTCCCGCGTCCATGACCGCTTGCTCGATCTCGAGCATCGGACGTCCCCAACGCTTCACAGCCGCTTGAAACACTTCTGCGACCGGACAATCAAATTCTTCGCAAATCGCGGTCGCTTCCTCATAGCTGAGCTGGCCGTCTTCGACACATTCGGTGAAGCGACGAACGAACGGGCGTGGAATGACGCGACTCCGACGCAGTGCGATCAATCGTTCCAGTGTTAATGAAAAAACAATCAGGGAACAAACGCCAAGGGGAAACATTAGCCACCCGCCCGCGGCGATCCGATTCACCAGGGGAAAATCAAACCAAGCTTCAGCTTGCTCTTCCCCAGATACCACCGGAGTAAGTCCCGAGTTGGGATCATTCGAAAAGTCAGGAATAATCGGTACCGCGGGGATCGACGACCCAGAAATCGTTGGGTATTGACCGTAGTTGGGTGCTTGGGCGATTGCCGACGAATGGATCAGGAAAACGAAAACCACAACTTGCCAGAAGCAAAATCGCGATGTGAACGCCACTTTCATGAGTGCCAAAAGTTTAAAAAATGCCGAAGCCATGATCGATCGCCTTGGTAAGTACTCACACTGCAGTCGTGCGGATAACAAATCAAGGGACTCACTGTCCACATGAGAAATGATTTGAGCTCCACTGATTCAGGTCAGCGTGGATCAATCTGCCAAAGCGGCTGGCATTTTTTCCCGGGGCATGGAGATCACTCCGAGTCGCCGCTTAGTCAAGCCTCAGGCAAACACCGCCCTAAGTTCATGGAAAGCAAGTTCCGGCCGCAGTCGGCCGCAGTCGGCCGCAGTCGGCCGCAGTCGGCCGCAGGAGATTGCGAAGAATGTCCGCACCGCTTCCTAGGGTAAAGAAGCTGCAATGCCCTTGTGAACCGCCTTCAATTCGGCGGCAAGTTCAAGATTGCTTTGATAGAGACCAACCAAACGTTGGCGAGTTTTAGTCAAATCGTTGCTGACGTTTTCCTTGTAAGCCTTGATCGCGACTCGCTCGATTTGGATCTTTGCGAGATCATTCTCAAGCTTTAGCTTCGCTTCCTGGTTTGCGGCAAGCATTGCCACGGTCGCGTTAATCGCATCTTGAAGGACTTTGCCCTCATATTCTAGTTCTTGCTGACGAATCGCCAATTCTGAAATTCGCAGTCGAATCCGCCGCAATACGAACCGGTAATCTCTCAATTCGCGAACAAAATACGTGTCGAGCTCCTTCGCAACGCCTTGCTCAATCAACTCTTTTGCCACTTCTTCCGTCACAACGTTTCGATCTTCCACTTTGAACTTCACTGTTCCGTCTTCGCCCCTCTGCAAACGGCTATCCACTGCTTGCCCAGTTCCATCGAAAAAGCCCCCATCGAGAACATTTCGCTTCTCAGGGCTGTCAACCACAATGCTATGCGGTTTGATGAATTCGATCTTCACCCACCGAGTCGCCGGCGGATCATCGGGTTTCGCTCTTGCTCCATCTCGGAGATATTCGTTCAAGGTCGGTTCAGTAAGCGATTTACCGAACATTCGTTTGACCAATTCATCGTCAACACGTCCGAACAAGGCATCGTCCGCAGGTTCGCTACCTGGCGCGATGAAAGGCACGTGGCTATCCAGCGGCAGCAATTCATAGAGCGTCCAACTTTGAGCTTTACCGCCCGCAATCGCTTGCTGCTGCGGTCCTTCTAGCGGCCCAACCGGTACCACCGTGACTTGCCCAGGACCGGACGCAGTCACTTTAAATTCGCCCAAGAAAAACGTCGGCACGGGTACTGACACACCGGGTTCCGCAGACTCCGCAAAACCATAAACCACCAATCCCTGAGGAATCAGCGGCTGAGGAGCGGCGTCAGCGCCAGGAACAGGCTCACCTGCAGGAGGTGTTTCGGGGACAATTCCGGGGAGAAGAGCCGCGGCCGGTGCGGCACTCAACAGTGTAATGCTGTCAGGCCGATTGCCCTGCATTCGCAAATTCGGCCAGCGCCGCCCTGCTTCCAGAGCATATCTCTGCAACTGTGACTGCAATTCCAACACGCCTTGGCCAGCGGCCGAATTGCCTGGATCACCGTATTTCAAAATCCTTTGATCTTCTTCGATTCGCACCAGCCTGGCATCCAGTTCTTCTTTGACCTTATTCCAGGCATTGCGACTTTTCAGCACTCCGGCCGTTGGAAAAAGAAGCGTTATTGCGAGAATTAACGTAATTGCAGTTGCGGTGATGTGGAACCATCGCCATGTGTCGCGGCTCTTCCAAAGCAGAAAGCCAGCGGCCAGTACGACGATAACCAGGAGGGTAACAAGAGCGATGGTCATGAGCGTGTCGAGAGACTTCCGGGATTACGCGCGATCGACCTACGCCCCGGCAAAACGACCGAAACGCATTCAGACAAGAAAATCTACGTGACTAGATAGTATTTTGCGCCAGGCCCATCGTCAAGTTTTTGTTCTCGAGGTGGCTAAACCGCTGGCTCGGTCCCAGGCCTATCCGGCTCGTTCGGCACAAGCGGAAGAACGCAATGCACCCGCACAAATTGCCTATGCGGCACATGCGGCACATCCGTCTGCCAAAGCTTTACCCCTGCGACTGACATCGTCAAGGATCGCCTCCTTGACGACCGAACCCAATGTCGGGAGCAAACCGGTCGTGCCGGTGATGCGTCGTTTGCGAGTAAGTCCGTTGGTGACGTCAGGATTCCGGCCGCGTAACCCGTGTGAGCCTGCGAATCGGTCGCTCTGAACTTGCTGCTTGGTAGGGAAGGTGAAAATGCGAAGGAACGTAAGCGCGATGAGACGACAAGTTTTCCAAACATTACTAAACAGCATCGTCTTGGAAACCGCCTGGCTTCGGTGGTCTCTGTTGGTCGTGATAGCCGTTGGTACCCTGAGCGGATGTCACCGTCAGTACTATCGCAAACAGGCGGACGTCGAAGCACACCAACTGATCGACGAGAAATTCGCCCACGCTTATCAAGATCCTGGAATGCCGCTGCGCATTCAACCTGATGCTCGTAGCCGAATGTTCAATCCTTTCGACCTCGACTTCCAGCCGATGCCTGTCGATGACCCTGCATCGCATCGCTACATGGACCGCGTCGATGGCAAGAAAGGCTATCCGCTGTGGCACGCCGCCGGCACAACCAACGCAGCCGAAAACCCGGAATGGTGGCAGTACCTACCTCTGGACGAAAACGGTGTGTTGAAGCTCAATGCGGACACCGCCGTTCAATTAGCACTCCTTCATTCATCCGATTATCGACAGCAGATTGAAACACTTTATCTCTCGGCACTTGACGTTAGCAGTGAACGCTTTCGATTCGATACGCAGTTTTTTGGCGGAGCACGCGCCTTCTTGACCGCGGATGGTCGCGAACGTTCCAACACCGGTGGCGAAAGCAGTACTCGCTTTGAAGTCGGGCCGTTCAGCACCGGCCGCCGAGCGCTCGCTCTACAACGCACGTTCGCATCCGGTGGCGACCTTGTCGTTGGTTTTGCGAACAGCATCGTTTGGGAACTCAGCGGTCCGAACACGCAGAGCGCCTCAACGATTTTTGACTTTGCGATGATTCAACCATTACTTCGCAATGCTGGTCGCGATCGAATCCTTGAACGCTTGACACTTGCGGAACGACGCCTTCTCGCCAACGCGAGATCGTTTGAACGTTACCGTCGCAGCTTCTATCTCTTCATCACTATGGGACGCCAACAGGAAAGCCAAGTCCGTCGAAGCGGTGGTGTGTTTGGAGTCGGCCTTGGTGGATTCTCGGGGCTGGGCGGCGGCTTCGCAGGGCTGGGCGGTGGAGGTGGCGGAGGCTTCGGCTTCGGCGTGAGCGGCGGTGGTGGTGTGCCTCAAGCCGGCGGTTTCCTTGGCTTGCTTCAAAACCAACTTCAGATTCGTAACGTCGAAGAGAACGTGGCTCGACTGACTGAGAATCAACTGATCCTTGATGATACGCTGGTTGAATTGTTGACCACCATTCCCGAGGATGCCGAAGCGATTCCTCGCCAACGCCTGCAAATCGCGCAAGCAAAATCCGCCATCCTCAATGCTCAATCTCAACTCATCTCGCGTAAAGCCGATTATCAGAACTCCGTCGACGACTTTTTAGCCGACCTCGGCTTGCCTCCGTACTTGTGTGTCCAGATCGAAGATCCGTTGCTGGATCGATTTGAATTGATCGATGAGATTCTGCGAGGACGACGCGAGCAATTGATTCGATTGCGAACGACCGCAGGCGAGATCAACTTGTCGCTTCTGGAGTTTGCAACCTCGACCATCGACCCACAGACGGGAATGATACGTCCCAATGTTGCCTGGTCGCCAGAACTCGCTCAGCGCATTGGTGTGCTCCGCCAGTCGCTGCAACCTCTCATCGATTTCCGACGCCAACTTATCGACGTGGACATGCCTCGCGTTGCGAAAGACCTCAATATTTTGGAAAAAGCGATTGAGGCAAGACGGATTCAATCCGAAGACTTGAAGAATGCCTTCCGAGCGAACAAACAGCAGATCTGCACATTGCTTGATTTCGATAAAGTCGATGAGAGTTCCTTCACCGGAGATCAAGTCGGTGAGCTCGCGGTCCAACTAAGAGCGAACTTCACGAAGCTTGCCACTCGACTTGGCAGCTATACCAAAGGTATCGACGAGCTTGCGGAAACGTTGCAAAGGTTAAGCGCGGATCAACCACCGGCAAATCTGAACGGTGAACAACTGGCCCTTTCCATTCGCAACGATGTCGTACTTGCAACGCAAGACATCCTCACGGACGTTGCAGATGATGTGCTCGCGCTCCAACTGATTCAAGCGAGATCGCGGACCGAAAGTGTGCTCCTTCCAGAAATCAAACTGGATCCAAGAACCGCGTTTGCGATCGCCCAGGCAAACCGTCCCGACCTCGCCAATGCTCGAGCTTCTTTGGTCGATTCCTGGCGACTGATCGAGTTCAATGCAGATGATTTGGAAAGCTCACTCGATATTGTCTTCAGTGGCGACGTCCAAAACGTGGGTGACAATCCGCTTGACTTCCGCAACAACGCGGGCAGACTCCGCGTCGGTTTGCAGTGGGACGCGCCTCTGACTCGTTTGCAGGAACGAAATACTTATCGGCAATCGTTAATCGAGTTCGACCAAGCAAGACGCAGCTACTACCGGTTCGAAGATTCACTCTGGCAAGTGCTCCGAGGACAGTTACGACAAGTGCTGACCAACCAGATCAACTTTGAGTTGGGACGCCAATCAGTACGCATCGCGGCTGAACAGTTGGAACTGAACGAAGACATTCGTGGGTTCCGCGATGCTCGAGGCTTGAGCAGTGGTCCAACCGCCGCTCGAGATACGATCAGTGCTCTGTCTGATTTACTTGACTCGCAAAACACGCTGCTCAACATCTACGTGAACTACGAGGTGATCCGTCGAAGTCTCGACTTTGACCTCGGCACCATGGAGCTCACTCCAGATGGCCTCTGGCTTGATCCAGGACCGCTGACGGCCGAAACCCTCGGCAATGCGAGGAACCTTTACACGTCCTCAGGAATGATTGACGGATCGATGAACGGGCAATGCCTTTCGTGCGGCTTGCAGCAGAGCGAGTTGATGGATTCCCCGATGATGGAAGCGTCCACGATAAACCAGCTTCCCTCAGGCGCCGTCGTTACTCCCGCACCTGGCGACATGTCACCTTAGATGCAAGCGAAGAGCGTGCCTTCAACATTGCAGTCGCCGATTAATACCGACAATCGGCGACCGTCGTGAGAAGAAGGGCTCGTCGAACATGCGAACCTTGCAATCAAGCGCGATTTTACTCGTTAATTGCGACATTTCATTGCCATTCGTCGTGCCGATTGCGATGAAGTGGCGGACGGAAACGTCCTGGGACTTGCCGTCCGCCAACAACTGGGTGACAACACAGACCCTACAGTCTGCAAAGTCAACCCAGTTTCACAGAACATCCATGTTTGCACGAAAAGCGATCGGTGCCCTGTCTCGCCGTAAACCACGGAATGAAGCCCGTCGTCGCCTTCGAATCGAGTCCCTCGAGCGACGAATTGCGTTGGTCGCGCCCACCGATCTGCAAGTGGTCACCGGCCGAGTGTTCGCCGATTTAACCGGGGATGGATACACCGCAGGCGAAGACGTTTCCGGCGCCACGGTCAACCTTTATCGCGACAACGGAGATGGGGTTTTCAATGCCACCAGCGACTCTCTTTTCCGCAGCGCAACGACTGGCGCAGATGGGCGGTATCAAATCGCCGCCGTCACCACGGGCAATTACTTTGTCCAACAACCTGCGCAAACCGTTGGCGGTAGAACCCTCTCGCAACGCGTCAGCCCGCTGATCAATATCGACGCGACCGATGTTCAAGGGAGACAGGTTCGTACGATCGACTCGTTCGATGCAGGGACGCAATTGGTGTTTGATGATACGAATGACGGAGTGCCAGTAACCTCGACAGTGCTCGCGTCAACAACGGAAGTGATTGGGGGCGAGCGTGATCTGCTGGTCAACAAGACTTCGGTCAACGGCCGCATTCAATTAAGCGTCAACGATCCGCTGCTGCCTGGGTTCTTTAGCTTCGATTCGATTCAAACGGGCCAGGGTCGTCGTGTCGTTTCCTGGGATGGGATTGATGGCGACGCCAACGTCATCGCTGACAATGGACTTGGCAACATCGATCTCACCAGTGCCGGCACCGCAACCGGTTTACAACTGCAAATTGGTGCAGATTCATCAACGGGAAGTGTCACGATTCGCCTTTACACTGACGACGGTGTCGCTGGAACTGCGTCACGATTTTCGACTGGCACCTTCGCGTTGTCCGACACCGGCGGTGAAGCGACCACGACCGAGTTCCTTTCCTTCACCGGCTTCACCGCAAGCGGTGGTGGCGGCGCCGATTTGACTCGCATCGGCGCAATCGAGATGGAGATCACCGGAGGCTCGAACGTCAACGGGGCTGCGGAGCTTGTCGGCGCGATCGGTCCAAACATTGAGACCTTCGACTTTGCAAACTTTGAATCGGCAGACTTACGCCTTAGCAAAACCGTCAACAACGTTTCATCGTCGACGGGGCAAAACATCATCTTCACCGTCACGCTCAATAATGACGGGCCCAACGCCGCGAACAGCATCACCGTCACCGATCTGCTGCCCACCGGACTTGCCTTCGTCAGCTCCACGCCGTCCCAAGGGACTTACAACAGCACCAACGGCCAATGGTCCATCGGCTCCCTTGCAAACGCTGCCACTGCCACACTTGCAATCACCGCGCGAGCCACTGCCGCGGGTTCGTTGATCAATACCGCTCAAGTTACCGCGTCTAGCGCGTTTGACGTCGACTCCACGCCAGCCAACAACGTCGCGACCGAAGATGACCAAGCTTCCGTCACGGTCAATGTCGAAGCCGCAGATCTGTCGCTGACCAACGTTACCGATCGAACCAATGCTCGCGTTGGCGAAAACGTCACCTTCATCATCACGCTTAATAATACCGGCCCATCCACCGCCACAGGGATCGCTGTCAGCGGCCTAATCCCGGCCGGCTTGACGCTAATCTCCAACGCACCCAGCACCGGTTCCTTCAACGGTTCGACGTGGACCATTGACTCCCTTGCCGCGAACAACTCCGCAACCCTCACGCTCACGACGCGTGTCGACACGATCGGCAACAAAACATTAGCCGCTCAAGTCACCGCTTCGAATCAATCCGATCCCGACTCCACGCCCAATAACAACGTAGCGACGGAAGACGATCAAGCAACCGCGACCGTGATCGTCGCCGCATCGGACTTGTCGCTCACCAAGACCGCGTCCAGCGTCACCCCGAGCGTCAATCAAAACGTCACCTTCACGTTGACAATAAGGAACGCAGGCCCCGATCCTGCGACAGGCGTTTCCGTCCGCGACCGGCTTCCCGCAGGTCTCAACTTTGTCTCGGCGACACCCCCGGCCGCTTACGATGCGATCACTGGACTCTGGACCGTCGGCTCCGTGGCGGTGGGCGCAACCAGCACGCTGCAGATTATTGCGGTGCCTGCCTCGGGCGGTTCGTTCATCAACACCGCTGAGATCTTTTCCACAGACCAACAAGATCCTGATTCCACTCCCGCAAACGGCATTGCGACGGAGGACGATCAATCAACGATCACAATCGAGGCTCAACAGATTGACTTGTCTCTGACCAAAACGGTCGACAACCCGACGCCCAATCGTGGCTCGACGATTGTCTTCACAACCACCCTTTCAAACGCGGGGCCGAGCACTGCAACCGGCATCACGGTGCGCGACGGATTGCCTAGCGGATTGACCTTCCAAAGTGCAACGCCAAGTGTCGGTACCTACAGCAACTCGACCGGCAATTGGAACGTTTCCTCGCTCGCCAGCGGCGCCGCGGCGACACTTGTAATCGTTGCCGTCGTCAACACCACGGCACAGACGACCGCAACCGCGCAAGTCATGTCGGCTAACCAAACCGACGTCGATTCGACGCCTGGAAATAATGTCGCGACCGAAGACGACCAAGCCAGTGTGACCGTCGCCGTACCCACCGCGGATCTATCGCTTGTGAAGCTGGCTTCAACGGTCACGCCGAACGTCGGACAGAATGTGACATTCACAATCATTGTCACCAACTCAGGCCCTGATAACGCCACCGGTGTGGTCGTCTCCGATGTATTACCAGCCGGGCTTTCATTCGTTTCTTCGAACACGGTTCAAGGCGACTTTCTCCCGACGACGGGACGATGGACCGTAGGGACGATCAATGCTGACGGCACGGCCACGCTACAACTGGTCGCTCGCGTCGATACGATCGGCGTGAAGACCAACTCCGCTCAAATCATTGCGTCTGATCGCTTTGATCCCGACAGCACCCCGGGCAACAACGTGGCAACGGAAGATGATCAGGCCTCGGTCCAAGTCACTCCCCAGCGCATCGATTTGTCGTTGATCAAAACCACGAATCGACCTCGACCCAATGTGGGTGAACAAGTCACTTTCACGCTGACGCTGAGGAACGCCGGTCCCGATGGCGCCACGCAGATTGTTGTCCGTGATCTCCTGCCGACCGGGCTCACCTTTCTATCTGCGAATCCGACCGTTGGCACCTATGATCCGATCGCCGGAACTTGGTCCATTGCAACGCTCGGACGCGATGCTTCCGCAACATTGCCTCTCGTCGTTACCTATGACGAGCCGCGATTAATCACCAATACAGCCGAGGTCATCGCCGCCGATCAATCCGATGTTGATTCAACGCCAGGCAATAATGCCGCCAACGAAGACGACAAATCTTCGATCACGCTGACGCCCGCCACTGCGGACCTTTCGCTGACCAAAACGGCTTCAACACTATCGCCGAATTTTGCGAATCCGTTACCTTCACGCTCGGCGTCGCCAACGCAGGACCAGACGCGGCAACGGGCGTAACCATTGTGGACCTCCTGCCTGCCGAGCTTGCGTTTGTTTCGGCGAATCCATCGCTTGGGACCTACGATGCCGGCACCGGAATTTGGAACCTCGGTTCACTCGCCTCCGCAGGGCGAGCGACTTTGGTGATCACTGCAACGCCGACCACCATCGGTGAAAAGATCAACACCGCGCAGGTGCTCACGGCGGATCAATTCGATCCCGACAGCGTGCCGGGCAACAATATCTCAACCGAGGATGATCAGGCATCCGTGAGCATCACGCCGCAGCAGATCGATCTATCCCTCGAAAAGACCATCGATCGAGTTTCTCCCAACATCGGTGAAAACGTCACTTATCGATTGTCGCTTCGAAACGCGGGCCCCAGCACCGCAACCGGTATTCGTGTCCGTGATCGATTGCCTGCGGGAACCAGCTTTGTCTCCTCCACGTCGTCCAGCGGTTCCTATGTCGCGTCAACGGGCCTTTGGACGCCGACGGCATTGGCCGCCAACGCGACCGCGACTCTGACACTTGTCGCTCGCGTCACCTCACCTGGCACCGTCGTCAACACTGCGGAAGTGATCGCCGCCGATCAACCTGACCTGGACAGCACGCCTGGCAATGGAACCGTCGGAGAAGATGACCTGTCATCGATCAGCTACTCCACTCCGGTTGCGGATCTCTCACTTACAAAAACGGTTGATAATGCTGCACCCAATCGAGATGACCGCGTGACCTTCACGGTCGTGATCACGAACAGCGGACCTGACGCCGCCACCAATATCGTCGTCAACGACCGGCTTCCAACGACGTTCAATTTCCTTGACTCTTCAACCAACTCAGGAAACTTCTCCTCCACCGCAGGAACTTGGACCATTCCGACACTTGCCAATGGTCAATCCGCAACCCTGACAATCGCTGCAACGGCCAAAAACTCGGGGCCGAAGGTTAACACCGCCGAGATTGTGCAAGTGGCTCAAGGAGATCCAGACAGTACGCCGGGCAACGGACTTGCCGGTGAAGACGACATCGCCTCCGTTACTGTCACACCGGCGCTGATCGATCTCGCGGTCCGAAGCACGATTGACAACTTGGCCCCGAAAGTTGGCGACATTGTGACGGTCACTTTCAGCGTTAATAACTTTGGTCCTGCCGCCGCGACCGGAATATCACTTATGACCATGATTCCTAGCGGGGTTACACTCATTGAGAATGCAACCTCGTTAGGTGCCTACGATCCCGCGTCACAAACTTGGTCGATCGATCGCCTAGGCCCGGGGCAAACGGAGACGCTCACACTTGTTCTTTCCGTCGATGCCCCTGGGATCAAACAAACCAGTATCCAAGTCATTGACGCCGATCAGTTCGATAGCGACTCAGTGCCCGCGAATGGTGTGGTGACGGAAGATGATTTCACCACGATCGCCATCAACGCCCCGAGAGTGTTGACGAAGAAATTGTTTCTATCGCGTTGAGACTTTTTTAATAACAAGCAACGATCCTCATGAGCAAACTTACCGCCGCGGTCATCGGTACGGGATTCATCGGCCCCGTGCATATAGAAGGCTTGAAGCGAGCCGGCGTTCGTGTTGTAGGCATCCTGGGATCGTCGCCTGCCAAGTCAGCGGCGGCAGCGTCCAAGATGAATCTCCTTCGTGGTTATGCATCGCTCGAGGCGTTACTTGCGGATGATTCCGTGGACGTGGTCCACATCACCTCGCCCAATCGCCACCACTTCGCTCAAGCAACCGCCGCGATCCGGGCCGGCAAGCATGTGCTTTGCGAGAAGCCGCTTGCAATGAATTCGCGGGAGTCATCCGAACTTGTCGCACTCGCAAAGTCGGCTGGTGTCTTCGCAGGTGTCAACTACAACATCCGTTACTACCCGCTGTGCATCGAAGCCGCAGAACGCGTTGCCTGTGGCTCACTGGGCGACTTGTTTCATGTATCCGGAAGTTATTCCCAAGACTGGCTATTTAAACAAACAGATTTCAATTGGCGAGTGCTTGCCGATGAAGGGGGAGAGCTCCGTGCGGTGGCGGACATCGGCACCCATTTGCTTGACTTGATTGGGTTCATCACCGGCCGCCGCGTCGAAGCGGTCTTCGCGGATTTGCAAACAGTCTACAAGCACCGTGACCGCCCTGAAGGCGAAGTCGAAACGTTCAGCGGCAAAGGTGGCAACGCAACGGTCAGCACGCGATCAATCGCGATCGATACGGAAGACCATGGTTCGATCATGCTTCGACTCGCAGGCGGAGCTAAAGGCATCATTTGGGTTTCGCAAGTCACCGCTGGACGAAAAAATTGCTTGCGCCTCGAACTCGCCGGCTCCCGCGGATCCTTCGCCTGGGACAGTGAATCACCCAATTCGCTCTGGCTAGGGCATCGTGACAAAGCGAACGAATTACTCACTCGCGACCCATCACTGATGACCGATCGAGCGGCCCACTTTTCATCTTACCCCGGTGGGCACAACGAAGGATTCTCTGACACCTTTAAGCAACTCTCGCGAGACTTCTATCAATCCATTGAAGCGGGTGATTTGAATGCGAAACAGACTTATCCCACCTTCGAAGATGGCCATCAAGAAATTGTGCTATGTGAAGCCATTCTCAAAAGTCACCGCGAACAAAAGTGGGTTTCCGTTTAAGATCTGCTTCGATGTCGAGCACACAATGAGATAGACTTAAGCGTTCGTCTTACCTCCCCTGGATCAACTCACAAAGAGATCAATCATGCGTTTCGGACTAGCGGCTCTGATGCTCGCTTTTGGTTCATTCACACCCTGCCTTGCAGAGATGCCCAAGGTCGGTGAACAAGCACCAGATTTTGAAATGGAGGGCACCGATGGAAAAACCTATCAGCTGGCCGACTTTGTTGGTAAGCAAGCGATCATCATCGCGTGGTATCCGCGGGCTTTCACGGGCGGATGCACCAAGGAGTGCAAGTCGTTTCGTGAAGCAGGTGAACAATTGAACAAATTCAACGTCGCCTACTTCACCGCAAGCACGGACCCGGTCGACAAGAACACCGAGTTTGCCAAAAGCCTTGACCTCGATTACCCAATCCTGAGTGATCCCAGCGGAAAAGCTGCCACCGCATTTGGAGTCCTGCGGCCCGACGGAAAGGCGGCGAGCCGAGTCACATTCATCATCGGCAAAGATGGAAAGATCTTGGCGGTGGAAAACCAGGTCGCGACCGAGACTCACGCGCAAGACTTGGCAAAGAAACTTGATTCGCTCGGCGTTGAACCAGCGTCGGCGAAGTGAATGAAAGAATCGTTTTCCAAAAAAACATCCTGACTATTCATTCCTGCCGTCGCATGATTAAACGAGAAGACGCGAGTGTTGAGCTCGCGTCTTCGATGTATTAATCGTTTAACTTTTATTCTTCAACGGGAGGACGGCGAGGAGCGCGATTGCCTTCGCCCTCTGGGCCGCCTTCACGACCTGGACGATTGCCACCACCAAAGCTTCGCATCATTTGTTCCATCTCGCTCTTGTCGATCGCGCCATCGCCGTTGGTATCGATGCGAGCCATGCCTTGACGCATGCGTTCCGGAATCTCTTCGCCCGTCAGCTTTCCATCGCTGTTCGCATCATTTTGCTCGAACATACGCCCCATCATCTGAGCTCCGCCCGCTCCAGGACCACCTGCACCACCTGCACCACCTGCACCACCTGCACCACCTGCACCACCTGCACCACCTGCACCACCACCAAATCCGGGACCACCACCAAATCCGGGACCACCACCAAATCCGGGACCACCTGCGCCAGGACTCCCGGGCCCAGCGCCTGGGCCACCAGGCATGCCCATCGAACGCATCTCGCTGACTGCGGCCAACAGCTCGGTACTGTCCAATTTTTGATCGCCGTCTTTATCAAATCGCTGCATCCACATCTTAGCGATGACGGCAGGATCTGGACGCATGCCACCTTCACGTCCACCAGGACCGCCCTCACGTCCACCAGGACCGCCCTCACGTCCACCAGGACCGCCCTCACGTCCACCAGGACCGCCCTCACGTCCGCCGGGCCGGCCTTCACGCTTTCCGCCTTCGGGTGGCTGAGCGAGGGTAACTGTCGCAAATATTGCTGCCATCGTTAAAGAACTGATTGCGGTCATCAACTGACGCATCGTGATTTTCATTGTCTTTGTCTCTTGAAGGTTTCGATAAGGAGGGCCAAACTCGGCCAGTGGCCTTTTCAACCCGCGTTGACGGCGATCGGATCGGAAATTTTAACGGACTCTCATTGTCTACAGTCACAGAACTTTTCGGCAGACCATGGGTTCAGAATCAATTACGCTTATTAAAAGCCGTTCCCTACAACTTCTCCTGAACCTCTAATCACCATGCAACCAATCACCATCGCAACTCGCCGTCGTTTCCTAGGGACATCCGCTCTGGGAATCGCCATGATGACGCAGCAAGGCGTCTTTGCCGAAGAATTGACTCGTACCGCGGCGCTCACCGAGGGCCCCTTTTATCCCGATCACCTTCCGCTCGATACCGACAACGACTTGCTTGTGATCAATGACAGCATTAACCCTGCGGTCGGCGAAGTGACGTATTTGGGTGGTCGAGTCCTGACCCAAGCCGGTTCACCAGTTCGCAACGCACTCGTTGAAATTTGGCAGGTCGATCACAACGGCGCTTACCTTCACACGGGCACAAGTAACGCCGATCGCCGCGATAAAAACTTTCAGGGCTATGGACGCTTTCTCACCGATGGCGAGGGACGATATTTCTTCCGCACCGTAAAGCCAGTCCCCTATCCCGGACGAACGCCTCACATTCACTTCGCGGTGAGCCGAGGTGACAAACGCATTTTGACAACCCAGTTATTGATTGCTGGTGAGAAACAAAATGAGCGAGATGGTGTGTTCCGTAATCTGCGTGACGAACAGTCTCGCAAATCGTTACTCGCGGAATTCAATCCGCTAGCGGGCTCCAAAATTGGCGAGCTTGCCGTGAACTGGGACATCGTTCTTGGGGTCACTTCCCCCGATGGCAAACCGAGTTAGCCCCGGTTGTTCGGCTTCATGGCGAGACCATAACGCAATGGTGCCGAGAACGGAAACCAATGCGTAAATTGTCTCTCTCACTGCTTACCAAATCCGCACTCGGTCTGCAGGTGCGATATACATCGCGTCACCGGGCTTGATGTCGAACGCTTCATAGAACGCGTCCATGTTGCGAACGATGCCATTAACGCGGTACTGACTCGGACTGTGCGGGTCGACGATCAATCGCTTGCGAAGTTCGGCATCGCGGTATAGTCGTCGCCAAACCTGGCCCCAGCCAAGAAAGAATCGTTGGTCGCCAGTTAAGCCATCGATCACCGGTGCTTCCTTGCCATCGAGCGATAAGCGATAAGCGGCGAAAGCGACGCTGAGCCCGCCAAGGTCGCCGATGTTTTCGCCCAGCGTCAATTCACCATTGATCGCCATGTCTTCCACCGGACGGTACTCGTTATACTGTTTCACCAAACCTGCCGCGCGGCGATCGAACTCCATTCGGTCTTCTTCCGTCCACCAATTCCGCAGGTTCCCTTTGCCATCAAACTTGCTGCCTTTATCATCAAAGCCATGACTGAGTTCATGGCCAATGACCGCGCCGATGCCACCGTAATTCACCGCATCATCCGCCTGCAAGTTAAAGAAAGGCGGCTGCAAGATTGCTGCCGGAAAAACGATCTCGTTCATCGTTGGGTTGTAGTAAGCGTTGATGGTCTGAGGCGTCATATGCCATTCATTTCGATCGATCGGTTCTCCCAGCTTGGTTAGATTGCGATCGGACTCAAACTCAGCAGCGGCGAGCGTATTGGCCGCCAGCGAGTGCTTAGCAATCTTCAACGCTTCGTATGACTTCCACACGTCGGGATAACCGATCTTTGTATTGAACTGAGTGAGTTTTTCGAGAGCTTGTTTCTTTGTCCCCTCACCCATCCAATCCAACGATTCGATGCGACCTGCGAAGGCGCGTTTGAGGTTGTCGACCAACTCATTCATGCGTTCTTTTGCTTCCGGCGTAAAATGCCTCTCGACGTAGAGTTGCCCAACCAATTCGCCCAACACGCTGCCCGTGGTGCTAACCGCTCGCTTCCATAATGGCCGTTGCTCATCAATGCCACTAATCGCCGTACCGTGAAAATCGAAGTGCCGCTTTTCAAGTGACTCGGACAAATTACCCGCGTAAGCATCGACGACTTGAAAGGCTTGATACGCCTTCCACTGTTCGAGCGTAAAATCTCCCGCCAATTCCCCAAGCGACTCAAAGTAGCTGGGCTGACCAACGACGATCGGTTCGTCCGCAGCCAGTTGATACGCGGTGCGGAACGCGGTCCAAGAAAACGGCGCAACCATCGCCTGCACTTCGTCCGAGGACCGCAGATTGTACGTTTTCACCGGGTCGCGATTCTCGGTCTTTGTCCACTGTTGTTTTGCGATCGCGGTTTCAATTTCAACGACCGATCTACCCATCGCTTCCGTATCTTCAAAACCGACGGCGTCGAGCAAATCAGCCGCGTATGCAGCAAATTCTTTTCTTAGTTTTACGTACTGTGGTTCGTCTTGAAGGTAGTAATCACGATCGGGAAGCGTGATGCCACTTTGATCGATGTAAGTGATGTATCGATCGCTGTTGCGGGCATCAACTGAAACATACAACCCGATGGGAGTCGCAATACCGAACCGGTGCAACTTCCCCATCACGCGACCCATGGCGTCCATCGAGTCGACCTCTTTCACCTCATTAATGAGCGGCTCAATCGGCTTGATACCCAATTGATTACGACGCTTAAGATCGGTGTAACTTCGGTACAGGTCACCAACTTTCTGCGCCGCGGTCCCCTTCGCTGCATTGGTGTCCGCGGCCACGGCTTCGATCAGTTCACGAACTTGCTGCTGTGTCTGATCATCGAGCACCGTAAAGATCCCATAGTCGGATTTGTCCGCAGGTATCTTGGTCGTTTCTAGCCACTTATCGTTGCTGTAACGATAGAAGTCATCGCCAGGTCGGATCTGTTCGCTGATCAATTCTTGATCAATTCCCGACAACAATACCTCCACGCCGCCATCGGCGTTTTCACGCTTGGGCGGATCCGCGAAGCTGTTCGCCGCGGGGACGAAAAGAAGCAAACCCAAAGCAACCATTTTGCGAATCACGGAATCATCCTCATCTGAAAACGAAGTAGCACGATCGAGACCCAATCGTAGCACGTTGACCACAGAATTCGGAACCCTATTGTGGCAGTCGGTAAACCGCATACGTCTCATTACTCTCATACGGAGCCCGCGGGTAAACCTGCACCAAGGGCAGACTTTCGCCGCTGAAACGGCGATCGACGATCATGAACTTGACCCCGTATACTTCACGGTAACGCACCAAATCGGGATATCGAATCGTCACCCGCACCGTGCCCAGGCGTCTCGGAAACACGTCGTAAAACCGTCGAGACCACTCCACCAAACGCTCCGCATCCTGGGGCACATCTTTCCAGTTCACAACCTCGGCGCGATTGGAATACCACTTGAACGATTGCTGGTTTCTTGGCGTCAGCAAAATCTCCTCTTTTGGTAATGTGCGGTCGACCCACTCACAAACCGCGAGCCAGTCTGACACCACACATTTGCGATCGTCTTTCTCTGCATTCATTCCGATCGCTGATGCGACTCGCCCCGAATCGGCAAGGACCGTCATGTCGGTCGCCTTGCGAGCTTCCTTGACAATAATCAGCATTGCCACCATCAAAATGACCGCTCGACCAACGTGATCCTTGCGAGACATGAGCCCCACCTCCGGAAACCGCACCCACGCGAGCGCAAAGGCAAGCGGCACGATAGAATCCGTCATGCGGAACCAATAGTACCGAAGCAGTTTTGCCGTCAGGTCAGGAGCAACCGATTGGAACATCCCGATCCCCATGCCCGCGACCGCAAAGGCGACCATGCCCAGCGTGAAACCTCGGATGACCACAAACAACTTGTCATCGCGAAGGCGCCACCACGCGACACCGAAAAGCAGCAGCATGAACCCGTGTCGCAAGTACCACGTCCACGCCAATCCCGCGGGGACAAGATGATGCGACAACCTCTCAAACGTGTAAATCTTCGCCGCCGCAGTCACCGTCGCCGGATCGACTCCTTGCGTTAATCTCAGCGCGGGATAGACGCCAGTCAACGAAATGAAACCGCCGATGATCAAAGGCAATAGCTGCGACTTCAGACTTGCCTGCTGCCTTCCGAAACGCAGATAGATGACCATCGCCACCATTACAGACCATCCGCCAACAAGCACATGAAAACCACTGGCCAAGCCCAGGGTCGGCCAGACGCGTTGCCACTTCCCATCGATCATCCAACGCAGTGCCAACAGCAGTAGTCCATAAGCGGGCACCTTTCCCTCAATGCCACCGATCACCCACTCGCCCGCCAAATTGAAGCCCTCCATTCCGGCAATCCAGAGCACGGCAACATAAATGGGAGCGAGTGGTGCCTTCGTCATCGCACCAGTAATCGCACGAATGCCGACGGCGATCATGGTCCATCCAATGAACCGACCAATCCATGCGGTCGTTTCCAGAGAAAACCATTTGGTGAAGATTCCAAACGTGAAATGAAACAACAGATGCGGATTGCCAGAGGATGCGAAAAGGTCCCGCGCACACCAAGTCGGATCCCAGTAGTTTTTGCTTTTGATGAAGTAATGAGCTTCGTTCACCGCGGGCGGCGCGACGCCTGCGACGACAAAGAACAACCCCACCAGCAATGCGACTTGGCCGATCGCCTCTAATCGCGGTTTCATCGAATCGATCATGCTAACCCGATCGCCAAATCGATCGCCGCACGAAGACTCTTGTCACTCGCGATGCCCTGCCATGCGATGTCCATCGCGGTACCATGATCCACGGATGTTCTCACGATCGGCAAACCAAGCGTTACGTTCACCGCGTCATCAAAGGCAAGTGCCTTCAGCGGGATCAAGCCTTGATCGTGATACATGCAGACATAGACATCCGTCGCGGCTCTCCGTGATGCAACGAAAGCGGTATCTGGCGACAACGGCCCTACAACGATTATGCCCTCCGCTCTTGCCCGAACGATCGCTGGCTTGATGATTTGCTCTTCCTCACCATGGCTGAACATTCCGTTTTCACCTGCATGAGGATTGAGACCACAGACGGTCACTCGAGCTTTCCAGCCAAGCTTACGAGACAATGCTTCACTGCCAAGGCGGATCGACAGATAAACATCCTCGATCGTCAGTGCGCTCGCGACATCCGCAAGAGGGACATGGATCGTCACCAGCACGCAACTGATTTCAGGTGCGGTTAACATCATTCGGTATTCTCGCGTCCCCGTCATGTCAGCGAATAATTCGGTGTGCCCGGGATATTGAATGCCCGCAGCCTGCCAGGCTTCTTTTTGGATAGGTCCGGTCACCACCGCATCGATTTCGCCTCGCCGCGCAGCTTCAACGGCGAAGCGTACAGAGTCGTAGGATGCTTTGCCTGTGGCCGCCGACCATTTGCCCGGCACCAACTCGTCCGCGTTTATTGAACCCACAGACACAATCGCAACACCGCGTTGCATGGTCACGAGATCAGCAGCATTAACGCTTCGAGGAACTTGCAATTTAAGCTGATGACTCGCTCGGCGAAGAACCATCTCGTCGCCGACAAGGACCAGCGCTACGGTCGAATCTACCGGCCAATCCGCAGCCACACGAAGCGAGATTTCAGGTCCGATCCCTGCCGGATCGCCGATGGTGATTGCGATTCGCTTGGCGGTTTCGGGCGGAATGAGAGGCATCGATTGTTGCAAATTAAAATTGGAAATAAACAAAAGGTTGCGTTTGACTGGGAGCAAACAAGGCGAGCGCAGCCAGCCCGAAGCCAACCAGCCATGGTGAATACCATCGATCGGACTGCATCATCATCACAGGTCGAAAACGTGACGCCCAGATGGCATGCTCGATGACCAGCAATCCAAGGGCGCAAAGCGGAAACGGGGGCAACCAAACTAGCCCATCACGGCCCACTGTCAAACTGCCCAGCAAGGCGAAGAACTGAGGCATTGACGACGTCCGAAATAGCATCCACCCGAACAACACGACGCAGAACGTCACGCCCCCTGCGAATAACCGCTTGCCCCAGCTCACCCGCTCTGATGCCGCACCGCGGTTGAAGGCCCGTTCCACGCATAAGGCGAACCCGTGCCATGCTCCCCATGCGACAAAATTCCATGCCGCTCCATGCCACAACCCACCCAACAACATCGTGATCATAAGATTGCAATATGTGCGTATCGTTCCACCTCGATTCCCGCCCAATGAGATGTACAAGTAATCTCGCAGCCAAGTCGAAAGCGTGATGTGCCAGCGTCTCCAAAAATCAGCGACCGAGGTGGCAAGATACGGATGCCGGAAGTTCTCCGGCAACTCGAATCCGAGCAGGCGAGATGAACCGATCGCGATGTCGCTGTATCCGGCGAAGTCACCATAAATCTGTCCCGCATAGGCGAGTATCGCAAGCGCAACGGTTAACGACGAAAACAGTTGCGGTGAAGCAAATACAGGATCCACCATCGTCGCCAAATGATCCGCAATCAAAACCTTTTTGATGAAACCGCGAAAGATTTGCATCAGACCCGGATACAGTTGGCTCGTCCGAACGCACGGTGAATATCGCAACTGAGGAAGAAACTCAGACGCCCGCACGATCGGTCCGGCAACCAACTGTGGAAAGAAAGTCACATAGATGGTGAAGTCGAGCAATTTGCGACAAGGCTGCAAATGCCCTCGATAAACGTCGATCGAATAACTAAGTGTTTGAAACGTATAGAACGAAATGCCAATCGGCAAAACCAATGACAGCGTCCCCGAGTGAAGTCCCCACTGAGAAAACACCGCCTCGGCGGATTCAATGAAGAAATTGTAATACTTAAAAAAGCCAAGTACCCCCAGGTTGCCCGCGATGCTAAGCCCAAGCAGTGCGTTTCTGCTCCCCGAGTTTTGCACTCGCTTGAACGCTAGCCCGATCGAGAAATCTAAAAGCGTGGAGGCGATCAGCAGCCCAAGGAATCGATAGTCCCAATACGCATAAAAATAGAAACTGGCGGCAAGCACGATCGCCTTACGCGTCGACAAGCGACGAGTTAACGCGATAACCAGAACCACCGCGGCTAGAAAAAGCGGATACTCAAGTTGCACGAAATTCATGGTAACGCCATCGATGACGGCGAATCTAGAATCCCAGTCTCACTCATCCAATCAACGATTGCATTAGCGACGAGGTAGTTCCCAAAACGGTTGAGATGACCATCGCTTGCGCTTCCGTTATGAAAACCACGGGCAAACTTTCCCGACTCCGACCAGAGCTCGCGAAAGGACTCTCGCAAGTCGATGATGTGAATCTCGTCGCTGGCCATTGCGACAAAGGCATTCCAAGCTTCGTCGTCTGGATGTCCAAGCACAAGCTCACCCCTGACTCGAGGTACCGCCGGTGCGTAGACCAGAAGCAGGCGGCGATCAAATCGCTTATTGATTAACGTGATTCGGTCCCGCGTTTTCTGGAGCAAGGCATTAATGAATTCTGGATCAGCCTCGTTTGTAACTTCCGTGGGTTTTACCACTGGGCCCACTGCCCAGCGAAGCGAACGAAGGCCGCCCGTCGTTGAGTCAAACAAGAATTTCCTTGCGGCTTGAAAAGCGGCGTCGGCGTGAACCTTCTTTGCCAAACAAATAACGGCCGGCGATTCCGCGGCCCAGCTTCCAGTCATCGGTTTTCCTTGATCGGTGCTGGTGATGGCGATTAAGTCCGAAAGCTCCGTCACCACCCAAACGTGGTAGGCAGGGTCCCATAGCTCGTCAGCACGTTCCATGATTCGCGACCAATCGGTCGCATCAGAACCTGAGCGTCCCATGGGAAGGCAGTCGATCGCTGCCTGATATTTTTGATTCGCGACTTGAATGCACTGGGCGGCTAGTTTCTCTCGATCGTTGACGCAAAAACCTTCCACTTGCGAATCGCCCCAAAGAATCACTCGCGTCGTGGCATCATTAGCCGCCCAGCCGGGCAAGCCGTGAGGGCCGATGCGAGTATCCGCCCAACCTTCGCTTCGCCACCGAATTAGGTCGCCTTCGCGAAGCGTGATCGTGTCAAGCTCCTGATCATAAACTCGTACCAAGATCGAGTTCACAGACCGGGACCCCACGATCCACACGCATAGCCAGGAACCGAGCAAGCCAATGCCCCACTGAAGCAAGAGGCGTCGCGATCGTGTGGGAGATACCATGGCAGGAAGTCGATGAGTCGATCAATCATTCGAATTGAGTGGGATCGGTTCGACATCGACGCTGACTCGCAAATCCGTGTTGCCGCCGCCCAGGACGACGCCACGCATCGGTGCCACATCACGATAGTCTCTGCCAACGCAGATCGGCACGTGATCGGTACCAACTAAGCATGCGTTGGTGGGATCAAAGTCGATCCAGCCCAGCACATCGCCCGCGTAGAGACTTAGCCACGCGTGCGAATTGTCGGCCCCCACCAGTCGCGGCTTGCCCGGTGGCGGAAGCGTCCGAAGATAGCCGCTGACATACCGCGCGGGCAGGCCGATCGATCGCAGGCAAGCGATTTGAATATGTGCAAAGTCTTGGCAAACACCAGCGCGAATACCGAACGCTCGTTCGGCGGAGGTGTCGACATTGGTGGCGGCGGTGTCGTACTTGAAGTCCCGGTTGATCCGCTTGGTGAGGTCGAGTGCGGCTTCAAGAATAGGACAAGAGGGAACGAACGATTGCGCCGCGTAGCTTCCGAACGTCTGACCGATCGCAATCATCGCCGACGCGAATCGAAACTCCGACGCTTCGAACCAATGCTGGTCGACGCCCGCGGAGATCGCTTCGCAAACGACTTCCCATCGTGCTGTCTTGTCGGCTGGTGGAAACGAGGTCGCCGTCACCTCGACGTCACTGGTGACAACAACCGACAGTTCGCGATGAGCGGCTTCGATCGAAAACGTGTGAACGATGTTGCCGTAGTAATCGATATGCGAATGAGACAGCGTCGGCTTGGGCGAGATCTCCATCATCGTGTCGTGGCACGATACGCGAGGCAAATCACGCGGCACCATCATCACTTGATTTTGGCAAATCGCGACCGGGTCGCTATATCGATAGTGAGTCCGGTGCGTTATGGCGAAGCGGTTGCTGACGTTGCTCATGCCGTTGTGTGGCCCGTTAATGTTTGTGCCGTTGTCGTGTGAATCAGATAACGAGCGGCGATTTGGTTGGATAGTTCGGGAAGTCGCTCCGTCAACTGCTCAAGCAATCGATCCAGCGACTCTCGCTTGCCACTCGGATTCTGTTTCACTAGCTCCGACGGCTGCGACATACGAACGGTGTGCAAGAGTTCGAAGGCCGTCCGGCGATCCACCGGAATCGCGACCTCCTCTACTTCAATGGGCAACTGGTCCATCACTTCCACGATTCGCTCAAGCTGAAACAGAATCGATCGTGGATTGGTTTCGTCCGTGATCAAGAGGTCAAGCGTTGCAGCCGGTTCGATACGAAGGAGGTAGCGTGAGCGGTAAGTCATCAAGCTGTCGCAGGCTTCCAAAACCGCTTCCAGCACAGGACGTTCGTCAACCGCCGCCGCGACTTCGCCCTTGCGGTGATGCACACCATTGCACAACGTGGCGCGAAGTAACTCCGCCGTTTGCCAAGCTCGCTCGATGCGTCGGCCGAGCTGCAAGAATCGCCAACCCAGTGTGCGAGTAATGCTTTCTTGACCAAGACCGGCGAAGGCGAGGAGGTCAGTGATCAATCGCGAAAGGCGATTGATCGCGGTGCGTGAATCGAACTGCGGCCCGGGATCATTGGATTGAACAAGTTCGTCTTCGACTCGCCGCACGATGCGATAAGCGTCAAGCGAAATGCGGTCGCGAACCGCAGTCGCTTTGTCAGCCATCGCGGTCACGCTGGGGCTTAAGCCACGCTGCTGGTCAATGGTGTAAAGCGATCGCGGCAAAGCTTCGTCCAAGCCTGGCAAGTTGCCGCTCAAACCGTCGACCGCGTAGTCAGGTTCGATCTGGCCAATCGCCGCCAGCGCCGCGATCAGCCTTGGTAATTCGGTGGCCGACATCGCCGCTTGTTCGCCGGACAATCGCATCAGAGTCGTTCGCAGCAATCTCGCGATCGCTTCGGCTCGTTCACTGTAACGCCCCAGCCAGAACAAGTTTTCGGCAACACGACTAGGAAGCTCCGCGCCACCGCGAACGAGCCTCAGCGGCTGGTCGGGTGATGGCAGCAGCGTCGAGCTGGCATCGACCGGCTCATCCGCGATGACCCAGCAATCTTGACCGAGCTGAACGGCGCCATGCGAATGATCAATGCCGTCGACCGTAGGGCTGACGCGAACCAAGCCACCAGGCAACACTTCAACGCCCGTAGCCGTCTGAACTTGAAACGTCCGGAGTGCCACATACCAGGGCTGCAATTTGCCCTCACGCCAAACGGGCGTCGTGCTTCGCGTCGCATCCGCCTGGGCAACGTATTGGTGAGGCTGTGCCTTGATCGCCGCAACCAATTCTTCTTTGGCCGCCGACGACAACTCCGCGGGTCTTGCCGGACGATCACCGCGAATCGCATAGGCGGGACGAATCGTCAGGTCATCAAGATGAGCCAGCACATGCCGCAGGCTTTCGGGGCGTCCACACCAATAGGTTGGTACCGTTGGTAGAATGGGTTCTTCGTTCAGCAAAAATCGGCTCGCCGCAGGAATGAACGGCAGCAGCGCAGGCGTCTGTGCAAGTTTACTTCCCAAGCAATTCGCAACCGCGACGCTTCCGTTTCTCACGGTTTGCAGGAGGCCAGTCACCCCTTCAATCGCCATCGGATTGAGCTCAAGCGGATCACACTGATCGTCAGAGATGTGTCGCCATAAAACATCGATCGGCAACAATCCACCGAGCGTCTTGAGGTTCAACGCCCCGCCTCGCACGGCAAGGTCCCGACCCTGGACAAGCGTGTATCCAAGGTACCTCGCTAAATATGTATCTTCAAAATAACGGTAGCTCTTCTGGCCCGGTGTTAATATCGCCACTCGCGGATTCATGCTCGGGCGTGGCGCGAGCGATTCAAACGTCTGCCGCAACTTCATAAAAAATGGAGCAAGCCGTCGAATGTGATTTTGACGAATGAGTCGAGTGTACGACCGACTGGTCACGATTCGGTTCTCAACCAGATAACCAAGACCCGATGGAGCTCGCGTGCGGTCGCCGGTGACCCACCAAGAGCCGTCGACATCACGAGCGAGGTCCGTGGCGATGATATGCAATCGAACGCCACCGACTTTTGGTAAACCATGATAGGTGCGAAGGAATTCTGAGTGATTGAACAGCAACTCAACGGGCAGGATTCGCTCTCGCAGCAACCTCTGCGGCCCCAGCAAATCGTCAAGGATCGCTTCGAGAATCCGGACGCGTTGCTTGAGCGCTGCGTCCAGCCGGTTCCAAGCTGACGACTGAATCGCCAGCGGAATGAAGGTCAGCTCCCAGGGTCGTGTTCGTTCGCCCTCTTCCTCGACCGGGTTGTACGTAGCTCCGCTTTCGCGAGCCATCGCCGCACCCTCGGCCACCATTTTTTCAAACGCAGGTCGACCGAGCGCATCGATGTACTGCACCAATGGCTTCCAAGCCGGCCGAGCCACTCCGTCCGGGCCGACACATTCATCATAGGAATTGGCAAGCGGCGAGTAATCCGAAAATAACGCGCCGGTTGAAAGGGAGATGCTCAAAGCGATAAACTCGAAAGCTTAAATGCGACGAACTCGCTTCGGCAAGTTGCTCTGCCTCAAATCGAGCGTAATCGGGAACGGAGCGACGCCAAGCGGCGGCATTTCCTCTGGAACGAACAGTTTACCGCCAATGAATCCTTCAACGCGATACCGGCTTGCACGCCTCGCTTCGGCCTCGCTCGCATTGATCGGGAAGGAGGCATAGCTAAGCCCACCTGGGTGCGACACGAAGTACGTGCAACCTCCGACAGAAGATTTTGATCGCAAATCAACGATGTCAAACCGCAGCGGAGCGTGGACCGGGATGGTTGGCTGGAGGCAACTAGGGGGCTGCCAAGCTCGATAGCGAACGCCGGCAACAAATTGCTGCGCGACTCCGGTGGCGTGCATGGGCACTCGTGTCCCGTTGCACAAAATTGCGTGGCGATTCTCAACCAACCCATCGATGCGTATTTCGACTCGCTCCAGTGATGAGTCGACAAACCGCACCGTTCCGCCGCCGCCGGGCTCTTCGCCAAGGACATACCAAGGCTCGATCGCGGATCGCAGATATATGTGCACACCATCGCGAGTGAACTCGCCGATGTGCGGAAACCGAAACTCAAAATGCGTTCGGAACCAGTCGGCTTCCATCTTGGTGCCGCGTGCTTCAAGCTCGCGAAGCAAATCACAGAAATCCTGCCAAGCGAAATGCGGTAACATAAATCGGTCGTGAAGCGACGTGCCCCAGTGAACCAGCGGCTCCTTGTATGGCTCACGCCAAAACGCGGCCAACAGCGCACGGATCAAAAGTTGCTGCGTCAAACTCATCTGCTCATGCGGCGGCATTTCGAATCCACGGAGCTCAACCAAACCCAACCGGCCTGTTGATGAATCCGGTGAATACAACTTGTCGATGCAGATTTCGGCGCGGTGAGTGTTGCCAGTGATATCGACGAGCAAGTTGCGGAACAGGCGATCAACTAACCAGGGCGGCGTATGCTCTTCTCGCGAGGGCACTTGTTCAAGGGCGATTTGCATTTCGTAAACCGCGTCGCGACGTCCTTCGTCGAATCGCGGTGCCTGGCTTGTCGGCCCGATGAACTTGCTGCTGAACATGTAGGACAGCGACGGGTGGTTGTTCCAAAACGTGATGAAGCTTGCCAACAAGTCGGGCCGCCGCAAGAACGGGCTCTCCGAAGGCGAGCTGCCTCCCATCACGATATGGTTTCCGCCACCGGTGCCCGTGTGCATGCCGTCGAGATCGAACTTCTCCGTCCCCAAACGCGAACGACGGGCTTCGTCGTAAAGCGTATGCGTGATGTCAACAAGCTCACGCCATGATGACGATGGCTGTGTGTTGACTTCGATCACGCCTGGATCCGGCGTTACTTTAAAATAGGAAACGCGATGGTCGTGCGGCGGCATGTAGCCTTCAAGCAACACTGATAAGCCAAGCTTCGAACAGGTCTCCTCGATCGCTTCGACCAGTTCCAAATAATCTTCTAACCGCTGAGTCGGCGGCATGAAAACGTAAAGCCGCCCATGCCGAGCTTCGACAGCAAGTGCGGTGCGAACGATATAGTCCTCATCGACTTCAAGATCTTGCTCATCCAAATCCATCGATTCGTCGAGCTCAGGTTCCATCTGCAAGACTTGCTGATTGATAAACTGCGGACCAAACGATGCACCCGTTTTCGGTTCGGAGGAATCCGATTCGACCGCGACCGGTGCGGCCGTTTGCAAACGACTTTGCGTCGCCATCCGAACCTCCCCACCATCCGCCATCCGGCGTGGCAGCGGCAAGTTGCCACGAGGCGCAGTTGGATCCATCGGCGTCGTGTACAGCTCCGCGGTCGTCTTGCCCTCATGAGGCAATGACTCAAGAGGTAATCGCAAACCGATCGGCGAATCACCCGGAAGCAAGAAAATCTTGTCTGCTCGCACCGGCCACTTGCCCGTCAACCAACCGGTTCTCGCCGGCGTGGCCTTCGATTGCCACCAAGCTCGCTGAATCGGAAGCACATAACCGACCGGATTACTTAACCCACCACGGAAGACTCTCATCATCCCCGCGCGTTCGTTGGGGTCTGACAACTTTGGATCCGCGGGGTCCACATCGACGGGCAAACGATTCTCTTTCCATAGATAATGAAAAACGTCTTCGTAGACGGGAAAACGAGCCTTCGCCGTCACGCCGAGCTGTCGTGACAAATGCAAAACAAAACGCTCCGCATGTTCATAGGTGTAACCATAGTTACGACCCTCGTCCGCGATCAGCTTCGGGTCATTCCAAATCGGAACCCCATCTTTACGCCACAAACATGTCAGCGCCCAACGCGGCAATGACTCACCGGGATACCATTTGCCTTGGCCATAATGAAGCATCGCGCCGGGGCCAAACTGGTCTCTCAATCGCAACAGCAGTACGTTGCTAAGAACCCGCTTGTCAGGCCCCACCGCTTCCGTCGTCCACTGCGGATCGTCCATCGAATCGATCGAAACAAACGTCGGCTCACCGCCCATCGTCAAGCGAACATCATCGCTTTCAAGTTGCGCATCGACTTGATCACCGACCTCCATGATACTTTGCCACTGATCATCGGTGTAAGGCTTCGTGACGCGCGGGTCTTCATGAATTCGGCGAACCGACATCTCATGCTGAAACTCGACCTCACACTGCTCAAGTGAACCCGTGATCGGTGCCGCATCGCGTGGCTCCGGCGTGCAGGCCAACGGAATGTGCCCTTCGCCGCAGAACAGACCGCTGGTCGCGTCCATCCCAATCCACCCTGCACCGGGCAAGTAAACTTCAGCCCAGGCGTGCAGATCACAGAAATCATTCTCGGGTCCAGAAGGTCCATCGAGCGACTTTTGATCCGCGGCTAGTTGAATCAGATAGCCCGACACAAACCGCGCGGCCAAACCGATACGACGGAGCGTTGCAACAAGCAACCAAGCCGAGTCGCGACACGACCCGCTGCCCAGTTCCAAAGTCTCTTCAGGAGTTTGAACACCCGGTTCCATCCGAACGAGATAGGCGATTTTCTTTTGCAACCGCGCGTTGACTTCGACCAAGAAATCCGTCGTTCGCTCAGAGGATTTGGGAAGCCAATCAACCCAAGCATCCAGCAACGGCGTCGGCGAGTGATCGGGGTTGATCGATTCCAAGTCAAGACAAGGCAAGAGCTGTCGCTCCAGGTCGCGCGAATAACTGAACGGAAACTTCTCGGCCGATTCTTCGACAAAAAAGTCAAACGGGTTGATCACCGTCATGGTCGCGATCAAATCGACCGTGATCGTCAAATGATCGGTCGGCTTGTTGAACACGAACCGCGATACAGGGTTCCCGTGGGGGTCTTGTTGATGGTTGACAAAATGGTCCGACGGGCTGACCTCCAAGCTGTACGCCTCGATCGGCGTCCGCGCGTGGAAAGCAGGTTTCAATCGGACTTGTTGAGCCCCCAGATTGATCAAACGGTCGTAACGGTAGTCAGTTTTGTGGTGTAGCGCGACGCGAATCGTCATCGGTTCCAGTTTCGCTTAAAATTTGTGTCCATGATTGAAATCGCCTAGCCGCGACGATAATCCCAATCTCTAACGGTGCCCATCGCCTTAATATTTGGTTCTTCTCGGATTTTAGTGGCATCTGTCCAGCATGGGGGATTTTTTGAGGCATCTACTCCTGCGTCCAATGGGAGTCCAAAAAGCAGTCTCGGCGGAGCAACGTTCATCGAGACTGCCC
>Ga0105050_10001436_pt1 | contig 35864 bp, 25 predicted proteins | sample FRY01_FD_78088 | JGI IMG/M metagenome (GOLD analysis project Ga0105050, IMG submission 78088) | Freshwater microbial communities from Lake Fryxell liftoff mats and glacier meltwater in Antarctica - FRY-01 | ecosystem: Environmental > Aquatic > Freshwater > Ice > Glacier meltwater ...
CGCTGTTCAAGGCCGGGTTGCGCTACCTGCGACGATGTAGAGCCATGTCGCTGCCGATCCCAGCCCTATGGGCCGTCTGGCCACATCATCAGGGGGAATGAGAAAAATGACGGGTGGTAAGAATATCTGGTTTCTCGACGTGACCAAGGGCGGAAAATTCTGTATTACGGATCCGAATGGCCTGGTTGTCTGGCGGCCGGATTACACCGGGTCGGCAACGGCCTCGATTGTCGAACCGGCGAATGGCAATGTCGTCGAAATCGCATGGCGGAAAGGCAATCCGCTGAAGGCATGGCCGAAGGAAGATTTGCCGGTCACCAACAATGCCAGCTATCGGCTGCTTGGGTCCAGTGTAGCGCAATCGGTCGAGGTGAATTTTGTCGTCTTGGACAGCGAACCAGTGGACCTCACTGACACCGCGTCCGTGCTATTAGCAAACGGGTGTACCGGCCAACTGGATTTGCTGGTTGAGACACTCAATTTGAACAATGAAGAACCGGATGATCAGGGCTAGTCTCTGAGCAATTTCTGCCGTCCCGGCTGAACGCCGGGCGGCAGAACCGGTAAGGCGGTTCCATGGGTCGCGCCGGAATCGTCACAAGACGGGGATATATATGACGCGATCGCGCACTACGTTTCGAACCACTGGCTTGGCGGCCAGTGTCGCCATTTTTATGTCCAGCCTGCCGGCCTGGGGGCAATCTTCCGTCGCGGCACCCACCAGGGAAGAAATCCAGCGCGGAGTCATTGACGAAGCGCTGAAGGGTCAGGCCCAGACGTTGTCTTTCGACGGAGACGTCGAGCGGTCCGCCTGCCCACTCGCCGGGCCGGAATTTTCCGACGTCCGGTTCACGCTCAAGTCGGTTGATTTTACCGGACTGATTTCGGTTGATCCGGCTTCCCTGCGCGCATCCTATGCCGAATATGTCGGTCAGCAAGTCCCGGTTTCGGTCGTTTGCGATATCCGTGACCGGGCGGCAACCATACTCCGCAGAGATGGCTATCTGGCGGCGGTGCAAGTACCGCCGCAGACCATCGATCAGGGCAATGTCCGCTTTGATGTGCTGATGGCTCGGATGACCGCAGTTCAGGTCCGGGGCAATGCCGGATCATCCGAAGGCCTGTTGCGAAAATATATCGAAAAACTGGCCGCGCAACCGGTTTTCAATATCAACACGGCCGACCGCTACTTGCTGCTCGCACGGGATATACCGGGGCTGGATGTACGGCTTTCGCTCCGGGCGGTATCGGTAGAATCCGGGGGCAAGCCCGGCGAAGTCGTCGGAGAGTTTAATGTCGTCCGGACGCCGGTCTATGCCGATATCAATATCCAGAATTTCGGATCTGAAGCAGTCGGTCGCTTCGGCGGACTGGCCCGGATTCGGTTCAACGGTCTCACCGGAATGGGTGATGAAACCGTGATCAGCGGCTATTCCACCTCGGATTTCAAGGAACAGCAAGTCCTGCAAGTCGGCCACGAATTCACGGTCGGCGGCGAGGGTCTGAAATTCGGTGGCAATTTCACTTATGCGTGGACCAAGCCAGAGCTGACCGGTGGCATTGACATCGATTCAGAAACGCTGGTGGCAACGGCCTACGCAAGCTACCCTTTCATTCGCAAGCAATCGCACAATATTTTCGGTACGGTTGGTCTCGACTATATTGACCAGCGCACCGACATATTGGGTACCCGCGCCAATGAGGACCGGCTGAGCGTTGCTTACGCTCGGCTGGACTTCAACCAGATAGAAACAGGCAGCATTTCCGGACGCGGCGGCTATTCTGCGTTCGAACCCAAATGGGGCGTCGGCGGTTCGCTGGAAATCCGGCAAGGACTGGCCATATTGGGTGCCAGCCAGGGCTGCGGCCCAGCCTTTGTCAACTGCTTCGGCCAGACCGTCTTGCCAACCCGCGCCGATGGCGACCCGACAGCCTTCGTGATCAGGGGGCAAGCAAAAATCGACTTTCGTCCAACCCCGCTGCTGGAATTCACACTGAAGCCACGGCTGCAATATTCTCCGGACGCGCTGTTCTCCTATGAAGAAGTTTCCGGCGGCAATTATACGACAGGCCGCGGCTATGATCCCGGAACAATCATCGGCGACAGCGGCTATGGCCTGCAGACGGAAGTCAGCTACGGCTCGCTGGTCCCCGATTCACCGGAGAGTATCGCGATCCAGCCCTATCTGTTCTTCGACATGATGGGTGTCTGGAACAAGAATATTCCCGGTGATCCCCAGAAGCTCTATTCCGCTGGCGGTGGCTTCCGGGCAACCATAGGCCAGCAGGCCAGCCTGGATTTGATGGCCGTGGTGCCACTGAAACGCGCCGGGTTCCAGACTCGCCGGGACAGTGCCCGGGCCCTGCTGACGCTCACCGTCCAGCTCGCCCCCTGGAGGCGCAAATGATGCCACAATTTTTTTGTCACATGATGTTTGAATGGGGGACAGCCCAATGACCCGCAAAGCGCAAAATCTGCAGCATGAATCCGGATCTGGACGGTCAAGAAAAGTGCGCTGGCTGTCAGGCAGTTCGATGGCGGCAGCGACCTTCCTACTGGCGTCGACGGCGCATGCGCAAGTCGCTACTCCGGTGACAGGGCAAGCTTTCCAGGCAAACATTACGGCCCAGTCAAACGCTTCGCTCACCGGACAATCAACCACCCTGGACACATTGACCGTCACCGGAACGGAAGCGTTCATCAATTGGCAGCCGCTCGACACTAATGCGCCGACCATTGGTACCGACGGCGTGGTCACCAATCCGATCAACATATTGCCCAGCGGCAGAACCATGCGGTTTGTCTCCAATGGCTTAAATTATACGGTGCTGAACCGCATATTGCCGGCGGCGACCGCGGACGGCAGACCAGTGCAATTTAACGGTATTGTTGAAAGTTTCATAGACAGTGCTGCAACGACTCCGGGTGGAGCCGTCTGGTTCTATAGTCCGGGCGGGATCATCGCCGGCGCCGCCAGTCGCTTTGATGTCGGAAGCCTGGTGCTGACCACCAATAATATAGACACAACCGGAAGCTTTTTCGGCGCCAGCGGAGAAATCCGGTTTCGCGGGGCTGCGGACAGTAAGTCGAGCATAGCGATCACCGCCGGTGCGCAGATCAATGCGCTCAATAATGGCAGCAGCTATGTCGCCATGGTCGCACCAAGGATCGTTCAGGGCGGCACGGTCAATGTCAACGGATCGGCTGCCTATGTTGCTGCCGAGCAGGCCGATCTGACGATCAACAATGGCCTGTTCGATATTGCCATCGGCGTCGGAACCACCGATGCCAATGGTGTTGTTCACAGCGGGACAACAACCGGGCCATCCTCCACGCCAAGTTTCGATGGCCTTGGCAATACAACCAATGCCGATGCGCAGGCGATCCATATGGTCGCCGTTCCCAAAAATGATGCGCTGACCATGCTGGTCGGCGGCAGTCTGGGTTATCAGCCAGCCGCCAGCGCCTCGATCATCAATGGCAATGTTGTGCTCAGCGCGGGTGCCAATGTTGCAACGACCGGCAACCAGACCAACGCCAGCTTCGCCTTTGACAAGACAGCGGCGGATTCGGACTCGAATATTCGGCTGCAAAATGTTTTCTTTGACTCGTCGGTTTCGACCTTCGCCACAAACGGAATAGCCATAGCAAACACATCCGAGACCGATTTCACCATCACCGGCAATTCGGTCGGCACACAAGATATGCTACTTGAAGCCAGGAACCAGATTGATATCGACGCCCGCGGCGGCGCCTCTGTCCGCTCCAATGGCAATATTACGTTGCGCGCCGGAACCGATGGGGTCGGTGGCACGATCAATATCAACGTAGATCAAGTCGGCGCTATCAGCCCGTCCAGCAGCGGATTCACTGCATCAGGCAATCTGGTCGTGGATACCAGCGCCACCGGACTCGACGATTTTTTCACCGTTCTCAACAATGGCGGCACGGGCATCGGACAGGATGCGGTTGGCGGCGATATCAATATCAATATCAGCGGCAACGGCAACTTTGTGGTTGGCGGTGCTGCGCAATTCATTGCCGGCGCCCAGGGCGGCAAGGGTGAAAATCAAAATGGTTCCGGTCAGGGCGGCAATATCAATCTGGATATTTCCAGCGGTACGTTCAACGTCACCGGCACGACATTTTTCGAAACTCAGGCCATAGAAGCACAAAATCTGAAAATTGGCGGCAATGGCCCCGGTCTGATTGGCAGCGACAGTATTGGCGGGAACGTCACTCTTGCGCTTTCCGGCGGTGCCATCACCACCGGCAATATTTTTGTTAATCTTGGCGCGATTGCTTCTGTCGGCGATGCCTCGAGCAGCGTGCAGAGCAATGATGCAACCGCCGGCGCATTTGATCTGACGGTGACCGGCGGGGCGCATGTCATCAATGATATCAACATTGACGCTCTGGCCAACGCCAGTATCGGGTCTTTCGATGCAACGGGCACCGGAATTTCCGGATTCGCCAGATCGGGTGGTGCGAATTTTCTGATCGATAGCGGCAGCCTGACCGTCAATGCCGACATTGACAGTAATTTCAGCACATATGGCATTGCGCCTGCAAATCCGGCGGACCGGGTCGTCCTGACGGTTCAAAATAGCGGCACCTTGGCCGTCACAGGAAGTTTCAATGTCAATACGGTGGCATATGATGGCATCGATACCACCGCCAGCACCGGTGGTTCGATTTCCATCCTGACCGACAATGGAACGATTACGACAGGGGGAATTTTCCTCGATTCGTCTGCCAGACCGAACAATATTTTCTCTTTCACCTCTGCCGATGAAGGGCGTGATTTTCAGGCCGGCGACATCAACCTAGTTGCCCAGAATGGCGGCTCATTCACTTCCGCCTTCTCCTATTTCACCGCAAGGGCCACAGGCAATGATACGAATTCCGGTGACGGTACGGGTGGAGATATTTTCATCCATGCCAATAATGGTTCGATAAGCTTTACCGATCTCGTCTACATAGATACCAGCGGTGTGGGCGGTGTCGGTGGCACCAAAGACAATCCGGCCAGCCTGGGAATAGGACAAGGCGGAGCAATTAATTTGCGCGTCGAAGGTGCTGGCGGCTCTTTGTCTTTCGCCGATCTCGACATCAGTTCGGACGGTTCCATTGCCAATGACGGTGAAGGCGGCGCGCCCTCTTTCGAAGGCGATGGCGGTTTCGGATTTGGCGGAGAAGTCACGTTTGACGTGCTCGGTGGTACATTCACAGCCGGCGACATTACCGTGGGTTCGGACGGATCGGGCGGCGGTGGCGGCGATCTCGTGACATTGCCAATGGCCGCACCGGCACCATTTGCAGCATTGCTGGCACCGCCCGCAGATCTTAGCATCGTGAGCGCCGCAACTCCCATCGGCATATCGGCGGGCGATGGCGGAGATGGCCGGGGTGGCGATGTCATATTCAATCTGAATGGCGGCACCGCCACCGTCACCAATCTGAGCATCACCGCCAACGGATTTGGCGGCGACGGCGCCGATGGCGACATTAATTCCGGCACGGCCGGCGGAGCGGGTGGCCGCGGTATCGGCGGCAACGCAACTTTCAATGCCCAATCGGGCAGTTTGACCGTCACCAGCACTTTGACCGTGTCCGCGCAGGGCAACAATCAAAGTCTGGCGCCTTCTGGGTCCCGCGGAGCGGGTGGTTTCGGCTATGGCTCGGATGGTGGTGCGGGCGGCTCCGGCGCCGGCGGAACCGCAATCTTCAATCTGGACGGCAATGCGACGATCACTGCCGATCAGGTCGTTGTCAGCACCAGCGCGGCCGGCGGATATGGCGGATCAACCCGCTCTGCATATGGTGCCCTGGGTGCCTTGATGCAGGCCGGCGTTGCCGGCAATGGCGGCGACGCCAGGGGCGGGGATGCGACGTTCAATAATAATGCAGGCACATTGAATTTCAGCCAGCTCTCGGTGACTTCGACCGGAACTGGCGGCGACGGCGGTGATGTCTCGGGTTTTTCCGGCGGACCGGACAATATCGCTGGCAGCGGTGGCAGCGGTACAGGTGGCAATGCCACGATCAATATCAATCAGGATGATCTCAATAACCCCGTCTATGTTGTCGATGCCAGCGGTGTCGGTGGCGATGGCGGCGATGGACTGGATGGCGGTAACGGCGGCGCTGCATCTGGCGGCATAGCGGCGATCAACATCAATGGCACAACGGCCGTTCTGAATGGTCCGACCATGATTGCCAATGCAACCGGCGGTGCGGGCGGTCTGGGCCGGATCGATCCTGCAACCTTTAATGCGGGCAATAGCGGTGATGGCGGCAATGCTACTGGCGGTACTGCCCGGCTCGAAGTCACCGGTGCCGGTGGGAACATTGACCTTGGCGTCATCACTCTGCAATCTGATGCGGTCGGTGGCCAAGGCGGCGTTGGTTCCAACAATTTCTCCGGTAACGCCGGCAACGGCGGCAGCGGCGGCGCTGCTGCGGGTGGCACAACGGAAATCATCGCGCGGACCGGTGGCAGCATAAATTTCACGGGGGCATCGTTCGACTTGACCACTTCGGGCACCGGTGGTGTTGGCGGCAACGGCGGATACAGCTCCACTCCCAATCAGGGTAATGGCGGCGATGGCGGCAATGGCACGGGCGGCACCGGAAGACTGCTCGCGCAGGGTGGCACGATTACCGGTCTGGATGTCAGCATCACGTCAACTGGCCAGGGCGGCGGCGCTGGACTGGGCGGAAATTACCCAGGCTATTACGGGGTCGATGGCAATGGCGGATCGGGCACCGGCGGCGCGGGCGTTATCGAAGTGCAGGAAGGCAGTCCCGGCATTATAACCGTCGGCAATGTCACAGTGATTGCCAGTGGCTATAATGCAGGGGATGTTATCGGCACTCCGACCGGTGTCGGTGGACGCTTCGAAATTACCGATACGTCCACCGATCCGGCAGGCCTGATCACGCTGGCATCGCTCAACGTGCAGGCATTGAGCGCTGGCGGCAGCCCCATAAGCGGATTTTTTGCGACCGGAAACAGCGGCCCCATAGCCATTCTCGGTGACCTGACCGTCAATGTCGCGGGCAATATCGAATATGATCTGGACGGCGATGGCCAGATGACGGTTGGCGGCAATGCCAGACTGACAAGCGGCCAAAGTATCATGTTCGATCACAGCAATAATATCATACCGGTAAATTCGATCGACGTGTCAGGCATCTTCGCGGCCACGGCGCAAGCCGATTTCGTCAGCACAGCCGGCTCGCGGATCAATGCCGCTGGCACAGCCACGGTTCGTACGGGACAAAATGCCACGGTCGCCGATATTGCCGGAGTCGGACTGGTTGATATTTCCGCCATGTGGGATGCCAGGGTCACCAATGCGGCGGTCACCGGTATAGTCACTACCGCCGACTTGGGGGCGGGAACGGTTGTGCTCGGACCACAAATGCTAATCCAGGCCGGGCACGATCCCATCGGCACGCCAAGTCCCACACCGACCGCGAGCTTTGATCCGAACTATGATGTCACAATAGATGGCGACGTCACATCCACTGGATTTATCACGATAAATGCAGGTGGAAGCGCGCTGTTCTTGTCCGGTAGCAGCACGATTTCGGACAATGGCCTGACCGTGCAGACCGGCGATGACATCATCATCCAGACCGGCGCAAGTCTCGTTGCGGGCAATAATTCAGCGACAACGCCCAACACTGGCAATCCCTTTCCCGACGCCAATAATCTGTTCCTGCAAGCGGGCAGCCTGACGCCACTGAGCACGACTACGGTTACACCAATCGCCTCGATTGTCGCCGCCGGGGATATTGACGCGAACAATTTCGCAGTGGTGATGTCGGCCAACGCAATTGACGGCCTGGGCAGCACGATCACCGCCAGCTCGCTGTCGGCAGATATCAACGATGCCCCCTCCAACGCCGTAATTGCCGCGATTGGACAATCCGATGACAATGGCCTGCTGAGCGGACAATGTGTCGAGGGCAATATCTGTCTGGGCACGCTCAATGCGGACAATTTTGTCTATATTGGCCAGGCGAGCAACAATGATGTGGTTCAGGCTATCGTCGAATCGGGCACGGTTTCCGCCAACGACATATTGGTCACTACGCGGCGCGATATTGTGCTGGGAACGACGGGCATCGCAACCACGCTGGACGCTGTCAATCAATTGGCGCTGCAAAGCAACGAAGGCAATATCGACCTCGCGGCTGTTTCCGCGACCAGCAATGCCATCAGCATCAATGCCGCTGGCAGCCTGCTGGGGACAGCGGCCCTTACCAGCACCAATGATATCGGCATTACCGTCGGCGCAGGTATCAATGCTGCCTCGATCGATACCGGCGGCCAGCTGACCCAGGTCGCTGACGTCGGCGGAGCCAGTGAAACCAATTACGATGTGCCTGGCAGCATTGCAGTTGGCAGCTATACACAAGGGACAGCCGTCCGCTTTCAGGTTACCGCGGGCAACGGCATAAATTTCAATCAGATCACCCTGCCCGATCAGGATATCAATCTGATCGCTGGCAATAGCGGCGCAGGCGATGTGTTTCTTGGCACCGCAACAGGCGCAGCGGCGATTCTGCTGACCGGCGACAATGTAGGTTTCAATTCCCTGACATCCGGCCTTGGCACCACTCTGACCGCAAATAATGGAGGCGTGTCCGGAGGGCTTGTCGATGCCGGGACGTTCATTGATATTGATGCCACCCGCGGAGATATAAGCGGAACCGGATCGCTCAACGCTGGCGCGCAAATCACCATCGATGGTTCCGGCAACGTGACCTTTGGCGATGCAACATCGCCCAGCACCTTGACAGTCAATGCGGGTGGCTACATCACATTTGGAACCGTGGCCGTTGTCAATGCAGTGGATTTTGATGGCGCTGCCGTGACTGTCGGTACGTTGAACTCCGCTAGCGGCAATATACTGGCTACCGGCGCCGTCGATGTGAACAATATTCTGGGCATAGACCATAATTTTGTCGGCGCATCGATCAACCTCAACAATGGCACGACCTCTGGCGATCTGCTGCTCAACGCCAATGCTGGCAACATTAGCGGCACTGGCAATATCATCATTGGTGGCGGTCTGGATTTTGACGCGACCGGCGGTATCGGTTTTGGCAATCTGACCGCAGCTGCCATCGCTTTAAATGCCGGGGGCCTGATTGGCGGCGGCGATCTGACGGCGACAGCCGGGCTTAACGTCACTGGCGGAAACATCGCTATTGCCAATGCAAAGGCGACAAGCATCAATTTTGTCAGCGGTCTCAATATCCTGTTCAACCTTATCAGTTCGCCCAATGCCATTGCTCTGACCACAGCCAACGGCAGGATTGGCGCCAACGCCGGTAGCGGCAATATTGACAGCGGCGGTAATATTGATTTGACCGCGCAGATGATCGATGTCGGGGATGTATTATCGGGCGGTTCGATGACAGCCGATGCCACCGCTGGCAACGCCAGCTTCGGTACCGTGAACGCAACGAACAACATCACCGTGACGGCAACCGGTACACCAACGCTGGCCAATGCGATCAGCGGCGGCAATACCAGCATCACGGGTGCCTCTGTGACGCTGAACAATGGCACCATCGGCGGCAATCTGACTCTCAACGCAACCGCAGGCAATCTCAACGGCAATGGCGCTGTCACCGTGGGTGGCGGCATCAACCTCGATGCAACCGGCAATATCGGCTTCGGCGATCTTGATGCGCAGGGCGGCACCTTCACCGTCGATGCCGGCGGCAATATCAACTTCGCCAGCGCCACCAGCAGCGATGATATGACGCTAAACGCTGGTGGCGGCATGAACGGCGGAGATATCGACGCCGGCGGTGCGATGATGATCGATTCCGGTGGTGAAGTCATTCTCGACAATATCGCTGGCGGCGGAGATATCGGGATTGTCGCAAATAACGCCAGCGACGTGACGGTCGGATCAGTGACCGGCACCACCAACGTGGTTGTGCTGACGCAAGGCGCCTTTGTCGCAGACCAAGTAAATTCAGCCAAGACGGGTACGGGTCAGGTCGACATCGCAGCAGACAACGGGATTACCCTGCGCAATATCTCTGGCAACGACATCGGCCTGACAGCCACAAATGGCCTAGTCAATGTGACCAATAATGTCGATGTGACCAACCTTCTGACCGCTTCGGGTGCCGCCGTTTCCATCGCTACGCGGCAGGACATGCGTGTCAGCGCCATTGCCACCAATGGTGATATCGGCCTGTCTTCAACGGGGAGCCTGAATATCCAGGGCGCACAGGCAACCGGCGATATTGTGATGGCATCAGGCTCAGACATTCTGATCAACGGCCTGGTGAACGCGTCAAATAGTCTGCAGATTACGGCGGCCGGACTGATCGACATTCAGGCGAGCGCTGTCGCCAGCAATATTCGGACGGTCAGTTCCGACATGAATATCGGTTCGGCGGGCAGCCTTGGTCAGACCGCTTTGACCAGTGACATAAAGATCTTCAGCAATGGTACCACAAAGATGGTGCTTGGCGGTGCCAGTGACCCGACCGGCGTCTTCTATCTTGGCAATGATGAATTCAGCCGGATCCATTCGGGTGGTGACTTGACAATCTACGCCGCCGAGACGGGACTCGGCGGATTTGATCTGACGATTCAAGACCTTTCGGCAAGCGCTTTTTCTGGCGGCAATTTCGGCAGAAATGGAAACTTCAATATTTCCGCAGATCAATCGATAAGGGTGGACGGCCGTTTGTCTGTCGGTGGTGACCTTGACACAAAACTAAATCTCGCCGCTGGCAATGATCTGTTTGTCAACGCCGCAACCGGCTCTATCGGGATAGGAAATGACGGTACTCTGACGGGTGATCTTTCCCTCACCGCGCGCAATATATACGCGATGACGGATCAGGCTTTTGCCGATATTCAAGGCCTGAGCACCGCCGGGATTGATGCACGACTTGCCCAGAATGATGGCACTGTTCGGGACAGCGGATTTATCGTCGCCGACGCGATCAGCGTCAATCTGCTTGCCAGCCAATTCTACGTTCAAAATACGGGCAGCCGCCCTGATTTCGATGCCCGGCGGGGCTTTGTTGTCGGCACTGGCGGACTGACTATTAATACTGGTCCCAGTGGTATCACACCCATTGTCATAAATGGCACTATCAATGGCGTAACCGGCATTGCGGTCATTCCAGCCACAACGATAACGGGAGCCGGCTTCAATCAACAATCAACAATCAATGGCTGTGTGATCAACAACCCGGCCAGTTGTGTGCCCACACCGACTCCAACACCAACACCTGATCCGGTGTTACCCGAAATCGATAGTCCGGTTCAGGATGTGATTGAAGAAGAGGTGACGCCGGAAAAATATGTGGCGGACCCGTTTGCCACCATTCCGATAACGATAAAGGAAAATGAGGAATTGTCCAACGAACCGCTGATCGACGAACCGGTAACCGGTGCAGGCAATGACGACCTGTGGGTGCGTGAATCGGATTGCGAGGGCGATGATGCCGAAAATTGCCAGGTGGGCGAAGAAGAAAATGAGCTTGAACCAGCCGAATGATCCCGCCGGCCAATTGATCTGTTGACCTTTTGCGCGGAAAGCCATTAGGCGATGGCTGATGAATGACAATGCCGCGCATCCGCTGAAACTGTTCAACAGCCTGTCTCGCGAGATGGAGGAGTTCGTGCCGGTCCATCCAGGTGAAGCGCGCGTCTATACCTGCGGGCCGACGGTCTATAATTACCCCCATATCGGCAATATGCGCGCCTATGTGTTCGCCGATCTTCTCGGACGGACGCTGAGCTGGAAGGGCTATAAGCTCACCCATGTCATCAACATCACCGATGTCGGGCATCTCACCGACGATGCGGACGATGGGGAAGACAAGCTCGAGAAAATGGCAGCCGAGAAAGCCCAGTCGATCTGGGATATCGCGAAACATTATACCGAAGCCTATTGGCAGGATATCAAGGCGCTCAATATCCGGCAGCCGGCGCACTGGTCGATTGCCACCGACTATGTTCCGGCGATGATCGAATATGCCAAAGGCATCACCGACAAACATTGCTACGCGCTGGAGAGCGGACTGTATTTCGATGTGTCCACCGTCGCAAATTACGGCACGCTCGCCCGCGCATCGACCGACGATGGCGAGGGCCGCATCGACACGGTCGAGGGCAAGCGCAATGCCGCCGATTTTGCGATCTGGCGCAAGACTCCACCGGGTGAGAAACGGCAAATGGAATGGGACAGTCCCTGGGGCAAAGGTGCGCCGGGCTGGCATCTGGAATGTTCGGTGATGTCTGAGGCCTTGCTCGGCCTTCCGTTCGACATCCACACCGGCGGCATCGACCACCGCGAGATTCACCATCCGAACGAGATCGCCCAGAATCAGGCGCACAGCTGCTCCGACCATTCGGGTGCAAAAATCTGGATGCACAATAATTTCCTGATCGACCGGACAGGCAAAATGTCCAAGTCTTCGGGCGAGTTTTTGCGGCTGCAATTGCTTGTCGACAAAGGCATCCATCCCCTCGCCTATCGGCTGATGTGCCTGCAGGCCCATTATCGCAGCGAGCTGGAATTTACCTGGGATAATCTGGTCGCGGCAATGACTCGGTTGAAGCGGATGGTGATGGGCGTGGAGCGGCTGGCGGAAAAAGCCGATGGCAAGACGGAAGCAGTCAACCACCCGGCACTTCTGCAACTGCGCGAAAAATTTGACGCCGCCTTGTGCGAAGATCTGAATAGCTCGAAATGCTTGCCGCTACTGGAAGAATTGCTCACGCTCAAAAAAATATCTGCAGAACAAAGACTGATGTTGCTCTCTGACATGGACGCAGTTTTGGGATTGGAACTGATATCGTTGAAGCGCAGCGAGTTGCGGGTCCGACCGATAGATGCAAAAACAGATGCAACCGACATCGAAACAAAGCTCGACCAGCGCCTATATGCCAAATCGGAAAAAGACTTTGCCGCCGCCGATGCCATCCGCGATGAACTGACAGCAAAAGGGGTGGAGCTTATGGACGGCGATCCGCTGCGCTGGGAATGGAGAATTGAAATATGACCAAAATAAAAGCCGCCATGGCCTCCCTCGTCCGACCGCTCGTCGAACCGCATTGCGGCGATCTTGATGTGACATGGTTCACCAGTACCGAAGAGGCGATGGCAATCGCGCCGCATGCCGAAATCGGCTGGTTCGACATGTATGACAAGGCGAAGATGGCCGAAATCATCTCCGCCGCGACCAGTCTCAAATGGCTGAACAGCATCTATGCCGGGGTCGAACATTTCCCGCTCGAACAGCTCAAGGCGCAGGGCACGATCCTGACCAATGGCGCCGGTCTGAACAGCGCGCCGATTGCCGAATTTGCGATCATGTTGATGCTGGCCGCGGCCAAGCGCATGGACGCAATCATCGACAATCAGCGCCAGCACAACTGGCTGGAAACCCCGCCCGGAACAGCAGAAATTGATGACAGCAAGGCGCTGATCATCGGCTATGGCGGCATCGGCCAGCAGATTGCCAAAAAGCTCTCCGGCTTTGACGTGGACGTGACCGCTGTCCGGCGCACCGCGACCGGCGAAGCCAATGTCATCGGGCTCGACGACTGGCGGGACCGGCTGGGAGAATTTGACTGGATCTTTGTTTCGGCGCCGGCGACCAGCGACACGAAACATATGTTTGGCGCAGACGAGTTCGCCGCAATGAAATCCTCCGCCTGGCTGGTCAATGTCGCGCGGGGATCGCTGGTCGATCAGGATGCATTGCTTGCCGCCCTGAATGACAAGGTGATCGGCGGCGCCGCGCTCGACGTCACCGATCCGGAACCACTGCCAGCCGATCATCCACTTTGGGACGCGCCCAATTGCATCATCACCACGCATTTGTCGGGGACTGCGCAAACCCGCATGTTCCAGCGTGCCGCAGCCCGCTTCGTCGAAAATCTGAAACGCTATCAGAATGGCGAAGAGATGATTGCCGTGGCCGATTTCGATCGCGGATATTGAGGGGGTGACACTTCGGCTATTTTGACTTATCAACCAAGAACAGAGGGGTAGGGTGAGTCTCATTTCTGAGGGGATTGAGGGTCATTTGGGTCGTTGCCATTTACTCGTACAAGCACTGGTCATCACGATCAGGGAAGGACCCACATGACCAAAGCATCCGATCTGTTCATAGAATGTCTCGAAAATGAAGGCGTTGAATATATATTCGGCGTTCCCGGCGAAGAAAATCTCGACATGCTCGACAGCCTGTCGCGCTCGAAGAAAATCCAGCTCATCCTGACCCGTCACGAACAGGGTGCCGGCTTCATGGCTGCCACTTATGGACGGCATACCGGCAAGACCGGCGTTTGCATGGCAACATTGGGCCCCGGCGCGACCAACCTGGTGACCGCAGCGGCTTACGCCCAACTGGGCGGCATGCCGATCCTGATGGTTACCGGCCAGAAACCGATCAAGAAATCCAAACAGGGCCGTTTCCAGATTCTCGACGTGGTCGACATGATGGGGCCAATCACCAAATTCACGCACCAGCTGGCTTCCGCAGACAATATCCCGAGCCGCGTGCGCGAGGCAATCCGCCTGGCAGAAGAAGAAAAGCCCGGTGCCACCCATATCGAATTTCCGGAAGATATCGCTGACGAGGAAACCGATTCGACCCCGATCGCGCCCAGCCTGACCCGGCGGCCCGTCGCCGAGGCAAAAGCCGTCCGCGCCGCGACCAAGAAAATCGAAAATGCCAAATCCCCGATCATTGTCGTTGGCGGCGGTGCCAATCGGACCACCACCGGCCGCATGCTCACGCAATTTATCGAAAAGACCGGCATCCCCTTTGTCACCACCCAGCTCGGTAAGGGCGTGGTCGATGAAACCCACAAGGAATTCATGGGTTGCGCGGCGCTATCAGCGAATGATTTTGTCCATCGCGCGATTGGCGCGGCGGATCTGATCATCAATGTCGGTCATGACGTGATCGAGAAGCCACCGTTCTTCATGGCCACCGGCAGCACCGAAGTCATCCACGTGTCGATGAACAGCGCCGAAGTCGATCCGGTCTATTTCCCGCAGATCGAAGTGATCGGTGATATCGGCAACGCGATCTGGCAGATGAAGGAAGATATTGTTCCTTCCGGCAGCTGGAATTTCGACGCGATGTACAAGGCGCGCCGGGCCGAGGAAGAACATACGGATTCAATGGACGACGATGTCCGTTGCCCAATCTATCCGCCCCACCTCGTCAAAGTGGTACGCGAAGCGATGCCGGCTGACGGGATCATCTGTCTCGACAATGGCGTCTATAAAATCTGGTTCGCCCGCAACTACAAGGCGCGTCAGGCGAATACGGTATTGCTCGACAATGCGCTGGCGACGATGGGCGCCGGCCTGCCTTCCGCCATGGCTTCGGCGATGGTCTATCCCGACCGCAAGGTCATGGCGATTTGCGGCGATGGCGGCTTCATGATGAACAGCCAGGAAATGGAAACCGCAGTCCGGCTGAAACTAAACATCACCGTGCTGGTGCTGAACGACAACAGCTACGGCATGATCCGCTGGAAACAGGCAAACATGGGCTTCAAGGATTGGGGTCTGACTTATGGCAATCCCGATTTTGTCAAATATGCCGAAGCTTATGGTGCCAATGGCTACCGGATCACCAGCGCCAAGAACCTGCAGGAAACGATCGACAAATGCCTCAGCACCGAAGGCGTGCATCTGATCGAAGTTCCGGTCGATTATTCCGACAATGATCGCATATTGAATCACGAGATCAAGGAACTCAGCGCGAAGGTGTGAGTGGGGGCCCTATGACCAAATTAAAAGACGTCTATCCGCTTTATCTGAACAACGAAGCGGTGCAGCCCAATACCGACCTGGAGGTCACCGACAAATATACCAATGAAGTCGCCTTCCGGACCGCATTGGCGACACCTGATGTGATTGAAGAAGCCATTGCCGGGGCAGTTTCTGCCACTGAGCCGATGGCCAGAATGGCGAGTTACGAACGGCAAAATGTGCTGCAACATTGTGTTGACCGGTTCAAGGAGCGGTTCGATGAACTCGCCTATTCCCTGTGCGTCGAAGCCGGCAAACCGATCAAGGATGCGGAAGGCGAAGTCGGACGTCTGATTGATACATTCCGTATCGCCGCCGAAGAATCCGTGCGCAATTACGGTGAAGTGCAGCCGCTGGATATTGCCGAACGGGCCAAGGGCTATATCGGAATGTGGAAACGCGTTCCGATCGGTCCGTGCAGTTTTATTTCGCCGTTCAACTTCCCGCTCAATCTGGCAGCGCACAAGATTGCACCGGCGATTGCCGTGGGTTGTCCTTTCGTGATGAAACCGGCCAGCAAAACACCGCTGGGCGCGATCATCATGGGCGAGGTTCTTGCCGAGACAAATCTGCCAAAAGGCGCCTTCTCGATCTTGCCCGCCAGCCGCGATGGCGCCGATCTGTTCACCGTTGATGAACGGTTGAAATTGCTGTCCTTCACCGGCTCACCGGGCGTGGGCTGGGATCTGAAGGCAAAGGCTGGCAAGAAACCGGTCATATTGGAACTCGGCGGCAATGCAGCCGTCATTGTTGATGCCGATGCCGATCTCGACGACGCACTCGAACGAATCATCTTTGGCGCATTCTATCAGTCTGGCCAAAGCTGTATCGGCGTACAGCGGATCATCATTCATGAAAGCATCTACGACAGGTTCAGGGACATGCTGGTTGCCAGGACCAAAACACTGATCTCCGGCGATCCCAAGAAACGCGAAACCTTCATTGGTCCGATGATTTCCGAAGGCGAAGCAAGTCGCCTGCATGGCTGGATCGAAAGCGCGGTCGCCGGCGGCGCAAAGCTCCTGTGTGGCGGCAACCGCAAGGGCAATATGCTCGAGGCCACGCTGCTGGAAAATGTCGACACCAGCGCCGACGCCTATCGCGAAGAAGCCTTCGGTCCACTCGCCCTGCTCTCGAAATTCAGTGATTTCGGTGCGGCGCTGGACGAAGTCAATGACAGCAAGTTCGGCCTGCAGGCAGGTATTTTCACGCGTGATCTGTTCAAGACGCTTGATGCCTGGGATCATCTTGATGTCGGCGGTGTGGTGATCAATGATGTGCCATCCTATCGGGTCGACAATATGCCTTATGGCGGGGTCAAGGACAGCGGTCTGGGCCGCGAAGGCATAAGATTTGCGATGGAAGACATGACCGAAATCCGCAATCTGGTGATCCGGCGCAAGCCTGGCTAATCTTTCGGCCAACCGGCTGGGGAATAGCGACTTTGCTTGCACGCATCATCAATGTGCCGATCGATAATTTTGTGACGGCGGTGTAGCCAGACCGGTTCGCCGCCGCCGCAGCTTCCCGGTCTCCACGTTGAAGATCATCCCGGCACAGCGTTGCCGGGCGCGATCCAAATTACAGACCGCCGACATCCCGAAGAATCAAGTAGATAGCGCCAGAGACCAGGGCCGCTGACCGTTGTCGATGCGTGCCACTATGCTTCCATTGCGGCACGCTTCAACCGGCAAGACCCTAAAAAATAAAAGAAATTGGTCGATTTTCGGTTGCATTGAACAGCAGATGAAGGATAGGTAAGCTTATCGTTAGAGTAAACGGCAGGGGTCGCGTCGTGCTGGATATGGGGACCGGTTTCAAAACCGGAATGGGCAACGATGCAAACGACGAAAAAAAATTCATGGATACCCGGCTGGTCAGTACTGGCCGCTAGCCTATTCTGCTCGGCATTGCTCGGAATAGCATTGTTCGTGTCGACCATGGCAAGCACCGCTCCAGTAGAGGCGGCCACAGATGTTGCCAGCGGCACCGCCATGGGTGTGGCAACCTGTGGTGGATCGACCTGCCACGGGCGACAGGAAGCCGATGGCGAAATTGTCCGGCAGGACGAAATCATGCGCTGGCAGGAAGAATCCACACCCGGTGGCGCGCATAGCCGTGCCTTCCGTGTCCTGCGCGAACCGCGCAGCATTGCGATCGCCAAGCGTCTCGGCATCAAGGATGCGGCCTCCGCATCCGAATGCCTCGGTTGTCACAGCACGGCAGCAGCAAGCAAGGGCCCGAGATTTCAACTGAACGATGGCGTAGGCTGCGAATCCTGCCACGGCGCATCGTCCGGCTGGCTGTCCAGCCATTATGCCGTGGGCGCCAACCATGCCCGCAATGTTTCTCAAGGACTGGTGCCATTGGACAATCCCAAGGCCCGGGCCAGCGTCTGTCTCGATTGTCATTTCGGCAGCGCCAAAAAGGGTCAGTTTGTCGATCATCGGATCATGGCCGCCGGTCATCCGCGCATTTCATTCGAGATGGACCTGTTTTCCACCCTGCAGCAGCATCATGACGAAGATGTCGATTATGTCCGCCGCAAGGGCCGGACCAACAGCGTCCAGTTCTGGGCTGTGGGCCAAGCCATGGCACTGGAACGTTCGCTGAATCTGTTCAGCAAACCGGCCCTCGCCACCGAAGGCATTTTTCCCGAATTTTATTTTTACGACTGCCATAGCTGTCACCGCCGAATCTATGACGATCCGTCCGCTCGCCCGACATCGGTCAACAATCCCGGTCGATCGATTCCCGAAGGCATGCCGCCCTATAATGACGAGAATATGATCATGCTCAGCGCCGCGATCAAAGTGGCGGCACCGGATATTGCGGCTGAATTCGACAGCCGGTCCAAGGCATTTCATGCCGCCATGGCACAAGGCCGCGGCCCTGCGGTCGAAGAGGCAGCCCGGTTGCGGCAATATGCGACGCAGCTCGCCGATCGCTTCTCCCGCGCCAGCTTTGGCAGGGACCAGACGTTCCAGATCATGGAAACCATCGCCGGCCAGGCGATATCGCCGCGCTTCACCGATTATGAGGGCAGCGTGCAGGCGGTCATGGCGATCGACACATTGCTCAATGGATTGGTCAATAGCGGTCAGGTCGGCGAATCCGCCGCCGCCAGCCTGCGCGGACAGATCAATGTCGCTTATACTGCCGTCGACGAACCCAATGGCTATGAGCCGCTGAAGTTCCGCCGGGCGCTGGGCAGCGCCGTACGCACGATCCGGTCGCTCAGATAGAGGGTCTGATGATGCGCAAATCCTATATGACCTCTGCCATTTCCGCTGCGGCGCTGGTGCTGACATCCTGTGGCGGTGGTGGTGGCAGCAATGATTTTGGCGGCACACCGTCGCCCTCACCTGCTCCGTCACCGGCGCCAACGCCGCCGCCAACCGGAATGGGCGGCCTGTTTACGGCACCGGCACAGCGCGCTTTGACAGTGACCGATGTGCAAACGATCATTGCCCAGGCGGTCGGTGAAGCGCAGGCCCGCAATCTGCCATCGGTGATCGCCGTGGTCGATCGGGTCGGCAATGTGCTCGCCGTGTTCGACATGAAGGGTTCGAACAAAGGCTCAGGCGAAGTCACGATCAGCAACAGGCAGATTGGCGGCTTGGCGAGTCCGGCAAATGCAATCGGACTGCAGGGCCAGATGGTCCCGGCTGCCGCAGCGGCTATCGCCAAGGCGGTGACCGGAGCCTATCTGTCCAGCGGCGGCAACGCCTTTTCCTCCCGGACAGCCAGTCAGATCGCCCAGGAACATTTCCCGCCGGCACCGACCACCGTAGGTCTGGAAAGCGGACCGCTGTTCGGTGTCCAGTTCAGCCAGCTGCCTTGCTCGGACCTGTCCCAGCGATTCAGCTCGATGGGCGGTGCCGGATCGCTGATCGGTCCGAAAAGGTCGCCGCTCGGCCTGTCCGCCGATCCCGGCGGTTTTCCCCTGTATAAAGATGGCGTCGTCGTCGGCGGCATCGGTGTCATGGGCGATGGGGATTATGCTTTTGACCCCAATATTCTCGATATCGAGAATAATGACGAGGAAGCCATCGCCCTTGCCGGAATACAGGGATTTGCGCCACCGCAATCGATTACAGCCAACCGGATATCGGTCGATGGCACCTCCTTGCGGTTCAGCGATATGGTGGTCTCTGACCTGGCACCGTTGCAGAGCAATTTTGCCGCTATAAACAATATCGCCATTGGCGCTCTCATTCCCGTTCAGGGCTATACCAACGGCGCGATCATAGCCGGCACCGCTTATGGTACCGAAGCATCCGGCATTCGTCCCTCATTGCCAGCAGAATTCAAGAATCGTGATGCCTTCGTTCTGACAGACGGAACCGGCGCGAACCGCTATCCGATCCGTGGCGGTACTGATGCTGCGGCGGTGACCGCCCCGCTGACGGAAGCTGAAGTCCGCGCGATTCTGGAAGAAGCCTTCATCATCTTCAGCCGGGCAAGAGCGCAAATTCGCCAACCGCTGGACAGCCGGATGCAGGCAACCGTGAGCGTGGTCGATACCCATGGCCAGATTCTGGGCATCGTGCGTACCCCGGATGGCCCGATTTTCGGCACCGATGTTTCGCTGCAAAAGGCGCGAACGGCGACATTTTTCTCCAACACGATCGCGGCCCAGCAATTGCTCGCCACGCCGGTGTTCCCCCCCTTGGCCAATGTGCCAGCCTATGTGCAGCGTGTACGCAATTTTCTGGGTGATCCCAATGCCCTGACCGGCACGGTCGCCTTTGCCGATCGTTCGGGTGGCAATCTTTCCCGGCCCTATTTCCCGGATGGCGAGATCGGGCGTCCTCCCGGACCGCTATCGGTCGAACAGTCGGCAAAATTCAGCCCGTTCGCGGTCGGCTTGCAGCTTGATCTGGTCTTACCCAATATTGTGACCCATGTTGCATTTGTCCGGTCCAAAGGTGCCAGCGCCGATACAGAACAGCGCTGCACCCAATTGCCGACGATACCGTCTACGCCCGGCCAGGTCCGGCTTGCCAACGGTATGCAGATTTTCCCGGGCAGCGTGCCGATCTATCGCGGTGATAAAGTCATCGGCGGTGTCGGCGTCTCCGGCGATGGTATTGATCAGGACGATATGGCCAGCTTCCTCGGCTTGTATAATGCAGGGCAGCGGGTCGGTGGCATCGGCCATGCGCCCAAGGCAATCCGGGCCGACAATGTTGTTGTCGATCTTGGCAACGCCAAGGTCCGGCTCCGTTATGTGAACTGCCCCTTTGCGCCGTTCCTCGACAGCAACGAACAAAATGTTTGCGAGGGGCTGTAGGACGGATGGCAGGACTCTCAGCCTCTTTTGTACCGATCCTGGCGGTGATGTCCGGACAGGCCGAGCAGCTGGAGGCGCAGCGAGCCTCTGTCGATGCCATGGAAGCCTCTCTGACCGCTCTGCTCGCCGGGGAAAGATTCGACCGGAAAATGTCAAAATCTGTCGATTTTGGTACAGAAACGGGCATGGGCGGACCAGATTTGGACGCAGAAGAGGCAGAAAAGGACGAAAAAGCAGCAGCTGATCCACAGACGCTGGAAGATGCTTCCAATTCTTCCGATTTGGACCAATCCGAAACCCCTGATCCTCTGGAAATGGACGTTGATAGCCTGGCAGCCGATGACGCCCTGATCGACGGCCGGCGTCGCCCGGGTGTGCAGAGAGAATTGCCGGATCCGGTGACCCAGAACAACCCCGGCGCGGTCCGTGCGCCGCCGCCCGAAGCCTTTCCGACCGATGAATTTCCGGTCCCCGATCGCTGGCGTATCATGCAGAGTCTTTGCCCGGCAAAGGGCGGCGATGAATCGATCTATACTTTGTTCGGAGCCTTGCGGAACAATTGCCACAGCACGCTCAATCCCTATAATCAGAACGTTCTCAAGGGCGACAAACCGATCCCGGCCGACAAAAAACCCGGCTTTCTCAAGGGCGATGACTGGTTCTTCGTCGCCAATGTGATTTCCGATACGGTAGTCGAACCGCGGAGTTTCCCGATTCCCGTCGGCGTCCAAACTACGGAGCGCCCGAACAGCATCGATGTGTTCGGACGATCCGGTTCGGAAGTCTATGCCCAGACGTTCATCACCGGCTTTGCCCTGATCAAGGGATCAACCGCCTATAAACCGCCGGACGTGGAATATCGTCTGACCTTGGCAACCCAGGTCAATCATGTGAATGTGCCGGAGCGCCGGGTGCTGTTCGTCGAGCCGTCCAAATCCTCGCACCGCACCGACTGGTTCGTTGGCGTGCAAGAGGCATTTTTCGATTATCATATCCGCAACACGTCGGCGCGCTATGATTTCGACAGCTTCCGTATTGGCATTCAGCCGATGCAGGCGGATTTCCGCGGATTTCTGTTTCAGGACAACCAGCTTGGCGTCCGCTTGTTCGGTACCCGCGACAACAACCGGGTCCAATATAATCTCGGCGCCTTTGTCCAGCTGGAAAAAGATACCAATTCCGGTCTCAACGACATCACCCAGACCCCGCGCGAAAGCTATATTTTCTTTGCCAATCTCTACCGGCAGGATTTGCCTTTTGTCGGCCTGACCAGCCAGTTCAGCCTGACCTATAATATGAATCGCGAACGGTCCGATGTCGAGATTGATACCAACGGCTTTCCGGTCCGTCCGGCGCTGCTTGGCGACCTCAGGGGACGCGCCTATGATGTCGTCTATCCCGGCTATGCCTTTGATGGACGGATCGGGCGGATCAATCTCACCGGCCAGGTTTACGGCGCCTTTGGCGAGGACCGGAACAGCTTCTTCACCAGCGAACCAGCAAAAATCGCCGCCTATTTTGGTGCGTTAGAAGCCAGCTATGATGTCGACTTCCTGCGCTTTCGCGCCTCCGGCCTGTTCGCCAGCGGCGACGGCAATCCTTATAATAATACCGAATCGGGTTTTGATGCGATATTCGAGAACCCGATTTTTGCCGGAGCGGACACAAGCTACTGGATCCGACAGACCATCCCGTTCGCAGGCGGCGGCAGGGTGATTTCGATCAATGGCCGCAATGGTATCCTCAATAGCCTCCGATCCTCCAAGGAACAGGGGCAAAGCAATTTTAACAATCCGGGCACGATATTGGCTGGCGTTGGCGTCGATGCCGATCTGACCCCTGCGTTCCGCCTTTCCGGCAATGCCAATCATCTCTGGTTCCACAAGACAGAGAGCCTTGAAGCGCTTCGGGTGGAAGGTTCAATTCCCAGGGATATCGGTTGGGATCTGTCGCTAGCTGCGATCTACCGTCCGAAATCTACGCAAAATATGGTATTTCGCTTGTCCGGCGCGGCTTTGATACCCGGAAAAGGATTCAAGGATTTGTTCGATCAGACAGACAAGCGGGACTTCCACTATTCGATATTACTCAATGCGATATTGGCTTTCTGAGATGGTGATAGGCGAAACATTTAGTCGGTTTTCCCGCAATGGCCGTTTCATCAACGTCCGCGCGCGCGCAAGCATTGCGGCTCTGTTTCTAGCCGGCCTGTTTGCCGTGCTCAGCCCCTCTGTCCTGCTTGCCGCTGGCGACGAGAAACCACAAAAGGTCGAATATAGATTCACGCCCCCTGCCCCGCAAAACCAGACCTGGGACGAAGCGGAGGCGCAGAGCGTTGGCTGTCAGAGCTGCCATACCGATTCAGACCAGAAGACCATGCATGAGACCCCGGCCGTGGTTCTCGGTTGCGTGGATTGTCATGGTGGTGATGCTTCGGTTGTCGGTGACAACAAATGGGGCAAGAATAGCCTAGCCTATATGGATGCGCTGACCAAAGCGCATGTTCTGCCCAAATATCCGGAAAGCTGGCACTGGCCTTCTTCCGCCAATCCCAAGCGCAGCTATGGACTGCTGAACAAGGAATCGCCGGAATTTGTACGCTTTGTCAATCCGTCGGATTATCGGGTCGCGCGCGAATCCTGCGGTGCCTGCCATATGGATATCATCGAGGCTTCGGAGCGATCGCTGATGGCGACCGGTGCCATGCTCTGGGGAGGTGCCGCTTATAACAACGGCATTGTACCGTTCAAAAATTACGTGTTTGGCGAGGCCTACACCCGGACAGGCGAAGCGGCGACGATCAAGTCGCCCGGCAATCCACACGGCACGGTAACCGAAGCCCAGAAGAAACGCGGCGCACTGCCGATTCTTTATCCCTTGCCGACCTGGCACACGGTTCCACCGGGCGATATTTTCCGCGTGTTCGAGCGCGGCGGACGCAATATCAACACGCAGTTCCCGGAAATCGGACTGCCCAATATTGGCGGCATCATCCAGCGACTGGAAGAACCCGGACGCCCTGATCTCAAACAGTCCAATCGCGGCCCGGGAACCGGCCTGCGCGTCGCCATTCCGGTGCTCAATATCCACAAGACCCGGCTCAATGATCCGTTCATGTGGTTCATGGGCACCAATGACCAGCCGGGCGACTATCGCCAGTCCGGCTGCGCCGGCTGCCACGTTGTCTACGCCAATGACCGCGAGCCGCGGCATAGTTCGATCTGGGCCAAATATGGCCGTGACGGTCAGACACAGACTGTTGATCCGACCATCAGAAACCTGAAGGAGGGCGAACATCGCTTCGCCAGCTTTGGTACTTATGATGCTTCACACGGTGCAAAAGGCGCCCATGGCGAAGACGCTGCGCCAGCTGCAGAAGCGCATGGCGACGAAGCGGGCCATGGCGATGATCATGCCACTGAGACGGATCCTGCGAAACGCGAAAAAGGGCATCCGATACAACATGCCTTCACCCGGGCCATCCCGACCGCCCAGTGCATGAACTGCCACATGCACCAGCCGAATATCTTCCTGAACAGCTATCTTGGCTACACCATGTGGGACTATGAATCGGACGCGCCTTATATGTGGCCCGGTCCGGACAATCTGACTCCCAGGCCGGAAGGCATGAGCGATGAAGAATATCAGAAGACATATAAACAGCAGAAATATCCCGATGCGGAAGAAGTCCGCAAGGTGCTCGACAGAAACCCGGAAGGAGCAGCACCCAAGGGGCTGTGGGCAGACATTGATTTCCTGCGCAATGTTTACGACCTCAACAGCGAAGCCAAGGACACGCAATTTGCCGACTATCACGGCCATGGCTGGAATTTCCGGGCAGTCCTGAAACGTGACCGCGATGGCAATCTGCTCGACGCCGAGGGCAATCAGGCCAGCTACGGCACCGATACCGATAATATCGTCGCCAATGATGATCCGGAGAAATTCCGCAAGAAAGGCGAAGGCAAGTTCGTCGAAGCGGGGATCAATCCCGGCAAATCGGTCCATATGATGAGCATCCATGCCGAAGTGGGCATGCAATGCGCCGATTGCCATTTTGCGCAGGATAGCCATGGTAATGGCCTGATCTACGGCGAAGTTGCCAATGCGGTCGAAATCAACTGCAAGGATTGTCACGGTACCGCCGATGCCTATCCGACCCTGCTGACCAGCAATCTGGCGGCGCGACCAAAAGGCAGCAATCTTGGCCTGCTGCGCAATGCCAATGGCGAGCGGCGCTTCGAATGGTTCAAGGACCCCGATGGCAAGCGCGTGCTGATCCAGCGGTCCATCGTCGATCCAGAACTTAGCTGGCGCGTCAGTCTGGTCAAAAACAGCGTTGATCGTTCGCACCCTGATTTCAATCTCAAGGCGGCACGGGCCAAGCTTATGTCGAAAAGCGGAGCAGAAACGGGCAAATATGCATTCGGTAGCGGCGTTGCGAAAGACGATCGGGCGCATAAAGACGAAAATATGGTCTGTTTCACCTGTCATCTCAGCTGGACAACAAGCTGTGGTGGCTGCCATTTGCCGATCGAGGCGAACTGGCAAGCAGACAGCCACAAATATGAAGGTGGCACGACGCGGAACTATGCGACTTATAATCCGCAGGTCGCCCGTGATCAGATGTTCCAGCTGGGCCGCCATCAGACAAGCAAGGGCAATGTCATTGCCCCGGTCCGTTCGACCTCGGCCTTGATCCTGTCCTCGACCAACATCAATCGCGAACGCATCTATGTGCAACAGCCACCAATTTCCGGCATCGGCTTTTCATCACAGGCTTTCGCCCCGCATTTCCCGCACACCGTGCGGAAAACCGAGACCAAGCAATGTTCCGATTGTCACGTCAGCGAGGCCAATGACAACAATGCCATAATGGCGCAAACGCTGTTGCAGGGGACGAATTTCGTCAACTTCGTCGGACTCCACGCCTGGGTCGGCCTGGAAAAAGGCTTTGAAGCGGTCCGGGTTACGGAATGGGATGAACCACAGGCTGTCATCGGCTCCTACCTGCAAAAATATGCCTATCCCGACTATTGGCGGATGCATGTTGAGGATCATGACCGGGAGCTGATCGACTGGGTGCGCGGAGAACGGCTCGACAAGAATTTTTCCGGCGAAACCAAGGCGCTCGAAGAATTCAAAAATGTCGTTCAGGGAACGGTCGACGCAGTCCGCTGTCTGCAGCTGCGCGGCGAATATATGTTTGTGGCGGAAGGCAAAGGCGGTTTCCGTGCCTATGATGTTGCATCGATTGGCAACAAGGGCTTTTCGGAACGCATCATCAAGGCACCATTCTCATCGCTTGGCCATGATACGCATGTCGATACCAAAAATGCGACCTGCATGGCGCTGGCTACCAACCAGCCGATTGCACCGACGCGCAACACCAAGGAACTGCGGGAAGTCAACGAGGAACAGGCTTTCCATCCAATCTACAATTATGCAGTGATCACCGATAGCGAAGAAGGCCTGATCCTGGTCAATATCAACACATTGGCCGATGGTGAATTCCGTAATAATTTCTTCAAGCGCAGCCTGACCTGGAATGAAGGCGGGGTGCTCGATGGAGCACGGCATATCACGCTGGCTGGCCATTATGCCTATATTACCACCGCTGCGGGACTGACCCTGATTGATCTGGATGATCCGCTGAAACCCCGTCACGTCATCACCATGCCGTTAACTGATGCCCGGGCTTCGGCGCTGCAATTCCGTTATCTTTGGGTGACCGATGCCGATGGTGTGAAGCTGTTCAATGTCACCGATATGGAAAAGCCTGTTGCGGTGCCATCAGGAACGATTCCGCTGCGCAACGCCCGGCGCCTCTATCTCGCTCGGACCTACGCCTATATCGCGGCAAAGGACGAAGGTCTGGTGATTGCGAATATCACCCGACCGGAAGCGCCAGTTATCTACCGGAAAGAAACCTTCGGTGGTGTCATGAACGATGCAGAGGATGTGATCGTTGGATCGACCAACGCCACGCTGTTTGCCTATGTTGCCGACGGTCGCAACGGGCTGAAGGTAATCCAGTTGACCACGCCCGATAGCCAGAAAAACTTTTATGGTTTCTCACCGGCACCGAAGCCTGAACTGATAGCATTTGCCCGCACCCCGAAACCGGCCCTGGCGTTGTCCAAGGGTCTGGATCGTGACCGGGCGGTGGATGAGACCGGCGGACAGATGGCGGTCTTCGGACGACTGGGCTCTCGACCGTTCACCCGCAGCGAAATGCAGCGTTTCTACCTGAACAGCAAGGGCGAGCCCTATTTCGTCAGGGACGAGCCAGATATTGCAGACTGGATCGGACCGGTTCCGCCGTTGCTTGCCAAACCACAGAAATGATCGGGGGCCGGGCTATTAAACAGCGCCGACCCCCTGTCCCCCAATAAGCAACTCGGGGGAATTCATGACCCTGCGCACTTGGTCGCAGGGTTTTAACTGTATAAATTATGCTGCGATTGGATCAGCAGTTGCCGTCTATCGCGCGACCAGCCAATGCACCGACTGCTCCGCCGATGATCGTGCCTTCGGTCTTGCTACCGCGACCGGCGATTTCGTTGCCGAGCAGGCCACCGGCGATCGCGCCGATAATCGTGCCGCCGGTTCCACGGTCACAACCCCGATATCGGCTATCGCTATAGTTGCGATTGTCACGGTAGCTGCGCTGGTCACGATAGTCGCGACGGTCCCGGTAGCGATTATCCCGATAGCGGTCGCCGCGATAGGTATCACCACGCCGATATTCGCGATATCCGTTGCCACGCGCCTGCTCGTAATATCCGCCATTATAATAGCCGCCGCGCGCTTCTGCTGGCGCTGCAAAAGCCATGGTTCCAATGGCTGTGGCTGAAATTACCAAACTTCCCAAAATTTTGCTGATCATTTCTTCTACTCCAAAAGGATTTCTCGAAACCCAAATCAATTTCTGTCCAACGAGTGTCGGTTTAGGACCGCTGGCTTGACCGGAAACTGAATGGCGGCTTTATCTCAGGTTCATATTCAACACCTTTTTCCTGAATGAAACTCGGCGTAGCACAAGGACTAGCGTTTTAAGTCATTGCTGGTTTTGATCCCGTCCGATAGCAATTGATGCAAATAGCGCAGAGGAAAAATGATGAAATTGATCGGCAAGACAGCAGCGATAACGGGCGGCACGGCGGGCATTGGTCGCGGGATTGCCGAGGCATTTCTGGCGGAGGGTGCAAATGTCGCGTTGTTTGCGCGGAATCCGGAAAAAGGTGCTGAAGTTGTCGCGGAACTGGATGTTGGGGACCGGGCGATCTTCATTGCCGGCGACGTGATGGAGCAGGATCAGGTTGAGGGGTTTATCGACCAGACCGTCCAGCATTTCGGAGCTATTGACATTCTTGTTAATAATGCCGGCGGCGCCGGTGATCTCGCGCCGCTGGTCGATCTGACCGACGAAGCCTTTGATATGGCTATGAAATGGAATATCTATTCGACCTTCTGGTCAACCCGCCGGGCACTGAAACCGATGATCGCGCAGCAATGGGGCCGGGTGATCAACATCAGCTCGACCGAAGGCAAGATGGGCAAACCGACCTTCGCGCCCTACACGATCGCCAAGCACGGCATCAACGGCATGACCAAGGCAGTGGCGCAAGAAGTTGGCACTTCGGGTGTCACGGTCAACGCGATCTGCCCCGGACTGATCCTGACCGACCTGATCATGCAGGGCGGACCGGCCACGGCGGCGGGCCTGGGCATGACCTTTGACGAGATGATCGACATGTTTTCCCAGGAAAGCGCGCTCAAACGTCCGGGCAAGGTCGAGGAAGTTGCGGCGATGGCGGTGCTGCTGGCATCGGACGCCGGCGCAGGGATTACCGGAGGGACGCTGAGCGTCGACGGCGGGACATCGCAATATTGATGCTGATAGCCGCGAACTGCGCGACCCTGGTCACCACGGGACAAGCCAGGATTCTAGTTGGCACTTTCCTCAGGCGGGCTGGTGACCCTGGCTTTGCAAGCAGCAACGAACCGGCGAATAGGCTGAACTGATCCAGCGAGGTCTACAGAAAAGCGGTTGCCGTCAATCTTCAGGAACGCGCGTTTGCCATTGGCAAGCTTCTCAAACAGCGGATTGTCGGCATCCAGAACCAGCTCCGGCATGTTGAAATCATTATTGCCGATCTTGATCGGCCCCAGCTGCCCGAGCAATGCTTGCGACCGGCCGTTGTCGACTCGGATGGTAAAGCCAAACTGATCATCCGGGCGCAGATCGACCGTGGTTGCGTTCAATATTACGGTTACGGGATAGGTTGGCGCTACTTTTTGATTCTGGGTGATGATATTGGCTTTTCTGCCACAGGAAAACTGCCAGAGGAAATTGTCGGTATTGGGGGAACCATAGACCACGCTTGGCTGACCCTTGTCCGAATAGGTCCATGACATATTGAAGGCCTGGCCGACATCCGGAAACGCTGCCAGCCTGGGTTGATAATCCTTGTTGGCCGAAGCGGCTGCTACCTTCTCCAGTCGTTTGGGACTGGCCTGACCCGGCTGCGACCCTGTGGCAGCGGACGCTTTGCCGAGCGGCGCACGGGCCTGGGCGAGCGACGCCCCGCCTGCACAGAGAAAGGTCAATGAGAGCAGATAGATAGCGGTTGTTTTGATGCGCAATTTATAGAGCAGATTGCTCGGGACACAATATAAATTGCAGACGGCAGCATCGCTTCATTCTGGTGACACGGCCATGGCTCACATTCAGTGCAGCAGTTCTTCGCGCTGCTTGGCGACATCCTGCAATTCGGTCCAGGTGTCCGCCGGTTTGTTTTCCGACCTGGCCTTTCCGGCATCATCGATATGCGCCCAGGGATCTGCCGGCTTGTTTTCCGACCTGGCCTTGACCTGCGCGGCATCTGGCGCAGGCGCCACTTCGGCAGGCGGATCCATCGCAACGCAATAAGCGGTGACCAGCACCATCGCCGACCACCACAAGGCGTGGCCACGACTGGCAAAAACTCGAGAGATGCGCGGTCCGAACATGGGCTTGTCGATAGCAGCCCGATATTAACAACTTGTCCAGCCCGACAATATTTACTGATACCAAATATTGGCATATTTCCCCATTATTCAGTTTCGGTTCATATTGGCCTGACCGGCGAATATAGCTATCCAACTGTTATATATAGATTTTCCAAAACTGGCACGGCCTGTGCAATGTTATTGGCATCTTCGTGAAACAATTTTCGAAGCACCGATTTAAACCAAAAAGGAAATTCAACATGACCAACAGCAACATCCAGAACCAAGTCGCCGCCGCTTTTGCCGCAATTTTTGCAGCCGCTGTTCTTGTCAGCGCCAGCATCGGCCCCGCCGTCAACAATGTCGCCGCTCTGGTTGCATAGATCGCATTAAAAGGAACCCTGACCATGTTATCCACCAAGTTTCAAAACCGTCTCGCCGCAGCCTTTGCCTCTTTCGTTTCGGCTGCCATCCTGCTCAGCGCCTCGATCGGCCCCGCAGTGAACAACAGCGCATCTTTGGTGATCTGATCACCGAAGATGCCCCGACCGGCATCAGCCGCCTGCCCCGCTATTCTGACCGCCGAGTTTAACCTCTTTTAACATCTGCCCGCTATTTATCAGCCGGTGAACAACCTCCGCTGGCCCACTTTCATCATCATTACCGTCGCTATGTGCACGGCGCTGTTTCTGGCGATCTTCCTGAGCGGCGGTCCAGCCACCACCACAGCGGCTGTCAGCATCGATCCGAACCGCTCCAGCTTCGGCATCTGCTTTGGCCCCGAGCGTATCACCTGCGTCGTCGACGGCGACACCATCTGGTTCGAGGGCCGCAAGATCCGCATCGCCGATATCAACACCCCGGAAATATCCAGCCCCGGCTGCGCCTCCGAGAGGCAACTGGGCGAGCGCGCCAAGATGCGGCTGCAGGCCTTGCTCAATCAGGGCAGTTTCTCGCTGCAATCGATCGACCGCGACCAGGACAAATATGGCCGCGACCTACGGATCATCACCCGCGATGGCCAGAGCCTGGGCGACATATTGGTCGCCGAGGGACTGGCCGAGCGCTGGCAGGGCTATCGCCGCGACTGGTGCTAGAGCGGCTGAATCACCTGCCCTGTCCTGCGCGACAGAAACCAGGTCAGGGCAAATAACAGCATGAACAATCCGTCGACCATGGCGCCGAAAAATACCGGACCGATCGCCACCCTTCCCTGCCAATAGAGCAGCGTGACCGGCAGGAAAAAGGCCAGTTTTTCCAGCACCGCGATCAGGATCAGCGGGCGATAGCGGACGGGATCGAAGGCGATCATGATGAAAATCAGCTGGAACACGAGGGCCAGCCCGGTAAAGCCGTAATAATATTCCGGCCCGGCGATCACCGGCGACGGTCCGCCGCCCGCCTCGACAAACAGGCCGGGGACCAGCGCGAGCAAGCCCCAGGCGGCGGCGAGAGCAAAAATGATTCGGACAAATTTCATCGTGGCACCAACCTGAATTTTACAAAGTTTATACGGTTAAAAGAAAAAAGCACACCCCGGCCAAAACCATCATTTCCAGCGCCTTTGCAGAAGGTTGCGCAATATTGGCGGCAAGAGTTGTCATCAGCAGCCCTATAGCAGAAACCATCGCTGCGGGACAGATGCCCGGTGCAGAAAATGCCAAGAAATACTGTCAAATCCGGCTGGCCGTGATATCGCCATGACATGACATCACCCATGGAAAAATATCGCCAGACGATCGGCTGGGGCGCAATCGTCGTCGCGGCGCTCAAATTTCTGCCGATTCCGCTGCCGGTGCTGCCACCGATGCTGTCATCATCGATGCTGTTGCTGTTGCCCGGCGTCGGGCCGGTGCTGATGGTGCTGGCGCCGATGCTGCTGTTTGCCGCCGGCATTGGTCTGGTCCGGGGCTGGGACGGCGGCCGCAAGCTGTTCCTGGTCTGGACGGTGATCGGCGGTCTGGCGGCGCTGGGTGGGTGGCAATATAATCCGGTCGCGTCCGTGGTTGATCTGGTGGTGATTGCCGGGTGTCTGGTGGTACTGTTGTGGGGTGACTGGCGGAGGTTGTTGCCGCGGCGGTGATGTTTAAGCCTCGACATCCTGAACTCGTTTAGCTTCGCTGGCCTTCGGCTCAGGACCCCTCGAGGTGCGCGCTGTGCCGGACGAGGTCCTGAGCCGAAGGCCAGCGAAGCTAAACGAGTTCAGGATGACGAAGAAGTGAAATTGTACAGGGTTACCCTGATTGTTATCGCCCGCGATAGGGCTCGCAGGCAATCCCGTCACCATCGCGATCCAGCGGCGACCGATAGCCGGGATCACCGCGATAGAGCGGCGCGGCGCCGGCACTGCGCGCAGCATCACAATTGCGATAATAAGCGCTGGATTGTGGCCGCTGGGCGAAGGCCTGCACTTGGCCGGCCTGCGCCGGTGTCGACAGGCCGCCCGGCTCGTAGAAATAGACCCCGCAAAAGGTCAGCCCGACCAGCTGGATCATCACGATCGTCTGTAACCGGCTGTTGAATGGCTGCTTGCGCGTCTTGTGGCGAAACAGCGCCCGACCGGCATAAGCGCCGAGCGAGCCGCCAAACAGGGCAAGCCGCAACAGCGCCGCCTCCGACACCCGCCACCGGAATTTTTCCGCCTGAATCTTGTCCCAGCCGAACATGACAAAGGTCCAGGCGTTGAGCAGGATGAAAGCCAGCAGGATATTGGTCGCCGTTAGCATGGACCAGATTTACTGGAGCATGCTTAAAAACTGGTGAAAAGGGGTTTTGACCTTAGCGGCCATTTCTGTCTATTTGTCATCCCCGCGCAGGCGGGGATCCAGTGAATCAAGAAGCCGCTTCGCGACGTTTTTTTGGACTGGACCCCGGCCTACGCCGGGGTGACCATCGGGCGTATTGCCCTGCCCGCGTCACTCAATACAGGCGCGTCCCCGTCACTCGCCCTCGACCATCGCGTCGCCGAAAATCGCGCGCTCGCCGGCGGTCTTTATTGTGCTGGCGAAATCCGCATAAGGCGACGGATTTCTGATGTCCTTGGCGATCCGGTCGCGGACCGATTGCTGCGCCTTCGGATTGGCGATGATGCCGGTTCCCGCGACTAGCCGGGTCATCATGTTGAACAGGGCGGTTGCCGAGACCCGGTGGAACAACGCCTTTTCATCCCAGCCGGCGGCATAGACCGCCGCCGCATCGCCGTCGGTGACGTTGGCGGGTTCGAGCGTCAGTTTCTTCGCATAAGCGAGCAGTGGCAACATTTTTTCATCCAGCCCGGCGGCGGCCGGGTTGGCGATCAGCTTGTCGAATATCCGCGATTGAATCCCGTGCAGTTCGGCAAAGGCCCGGTGGATGCCGAAACAGAAACTGCACTGGTTGAGGCCCGAGACATAGGCGGCGATCAATTCCCCTTCGGCGATGCTGAGCGGCGAAGGGCCGCGCAATATCGCATCATGATATGCGAACAGCGCGCCAAAACCTTCGGGATGGGCAGCGAGGACCACGACCATTTCGGGATCGGCGGGCAGCGAGGGAAATTTCGACATGAGCTGAATACCTTCGGGAAATGCGAATGTCGCAATTGATACTACCGAATATCACGATCCGGCAGCAGAGAACAGGGAAAGCGGTTATGGGTGGAATGGAGGGGGATCGTCATCCTGAACCTGTTTGGCTTCGCTGGCCTTCGGTTCAGGATCCCTCGAGTTTCGCGCTCTGCCTGACGAGGTCCTGAACCGAGTTCAGGATGACGGAGAGCGGAAACGCTGCCTGGCAATTGGCGCATTTGCTGAGCTGGCACCGTTATTCCCTTTGTCATCCCCGCGCAGGCGGGAATCCAGTGGATGAGCAAAGCCGCTTCGCGACTCTTTTTTGGACTGGATCCCCGCATGCGCGGGGATGACAAGTTAGGAGGTAAGTGAAATTAGGGCACTGTCACCGCAATTGCTGTCACCGCAATGGCGCTGTTATCGGCACTGCAATCCGCCGCGGTCAATTTCGCGGCCCAATAATGCGCCACCGGCTGCGCCCAATATCGTGCCAACCGTGCGATCGCGGCCACCATCCAGTTCGCGGCCAACCAGCGCACCGACCGCGCCGCCGATGATCAGACCGGTGGTGCCATTGCCGCGCCGGCAATGATAACGCCCGTCATCGCCGCGCCAGATACGGTCTTCGCGGCTCAGCCGGCGCGGTTCGTAATAGCGGCCGCGGTCATCATAGCGGCTGCGGTGCTTGTCCTTGTGCTTGTCATGGCCATAAGCTTTGGCATGGCCCGGCGGGTCGGCGAGCACGGCTCCGGTCGGAACGACCAGGGTAGCGGCGGCGAGCGTCATGAGGATATTGCGCATGATATTCTCTTTCTTGTCCGGTTGCGGCAAAAGCGGAGGCGATCGCCGTCTGTTGTGTCTGTGGACAAGGCTATTGCAGCAGCCTGCCTGAACGGCTGATGACAGGCTGTTCATATTCGCCGTTCTCAAGATGAACGGAGGCAGGGGTGCGATGTTTGATGGTGGGGGGGGGTGATGGGAAGAGATTTGGTGGATTTGGGAAATTGGCGCCGGAAACCGACCGCCTACGCGGGAATGGCAGATTAAGATTAGATCGCTCTGGGAATTAGTGCACTGTCACCTTAATTCCTAATTCTAAATGCTATTGTAATCCGATACTATCAATCACCGATTGAACATCATTTGGTTGAAGCGCCCAGCGATAGGCTGGATGGATTTCCCATGAATTACCAAAGTCAGTATATTCATGCGCCAAAAACCGGCTTTGATCGAAATATTTCCAAGTGATATTTTCGCCATCTTCAAACCGAGCCATCACAAAATCCACTTTATATAGAAAAGTAATGATCGATTTTTCGGTAACTGGCCGTCCGCTGGAAAAGTGCACAGGCACCGATCCTCTTGCATTTTTAATTTTTGTAATCAGATCTGCAGTTGAATATTGATAGTTTTCCGCTGTAGTTCTTTGTTTTTTCGTTGGTTTGAATTGCATAATAAATTGGTCAATGTTTTTGAGCTCGCTTCGAAATTCATTAAATAAATCTTGGAGGCGTTCCTCGGAGTACTGTTCAAACGTATCTTGAAAGTCCTTAGTTGATATCAATGAACCACCGCGTGCAGCAGTTTTTCGGGCAGCTCCGTGTAGTAGTTTAATTAAATCTCGAGGCCTGTTTCGGCAGAGAGACATCAATATTCGATGGATTCTCTGATTTTCCCATTTGCCTCATCCCTGAAATTTTTCTTGCATGACTTTCGAAAGTATTTCACGAGAAATTACGTTCTGGGTAAGATTATTTATCCTATCTCGACTGTAGTTAAGTTTCAAAAAAGTTGAAATCCTGAAAGCAACAAGGCGAAGTATATCCTCATTTTGCCAAGTCAATCTTATTACATCTTGCTCTATCTTGTCGGTAGACTCATCTGATGTTCTAACTAAATAATAAACATCAGTACGAAGAGCAATTCGGCACTTTGTATTTGAATCTTTGCTAGAAAGATCCTTCAGGGCATTTATCAAAGCAGAAATGTTTGTGACATCCTGTGGTCGCGCTGACCAGCCTCGATCTATATCGTCAATATATACATGAATTTTTTGATCTGACAGAAATCTCTCAGAGCCCGATCCGAAAGTAGTTGAGCAATACCAGCATGTTATGATTCAGTCCGTCTTTGCGAAGAGATGGAGTGAACAATGGCATGGACTGGTATTGCCCGGCATGAGCATAGCC
>Ga0105050_10001440_pt1 | contig 35823 bp, 34 predicted proteins | sample FRY01_FD_78088 | JGI IMG/M metagenome (GOLD analysis project Ga0105050, IMG submission 78088) | Freshwater microbial communities from Lake Fryxell liftoff mats and glacier meltwater in Antarctica - FRY-01 | ecosystem: Environmental > Aquatic > Freshwater > Ice > Glacier meltwater ...
ATCATCTGCCGCAACACCCACTCTCTACGCTCAATCGAATAACGACTCACTCCGTGCTCTCTTCCGCCCGCCGTTTGCTAATGAAGAATCAGACCACACGACAACTATCCTGCCACGGCGGGAGGTCAGTAATGCCGAGATCGTCAATTGTCTCGCCGCTCATGGCAATAATGGAAATGGGTACGTCCTGCAAATTCTCGGTCCGCTTCTGGGCGGTGACCATCACTTCTTCCAGCATAAGAGGCTGGGCCAAGACACCAGCCCCGTAAGCTGTCAGGGCGAGGGCGGATGCTAGCGATCTGATTTTTATCATAGTGATACCCCATCAAAATTATTGTTAGCTGCGTTTAAGGGAGAGGGATTCAGCTCGTGGCGTCTATTTCCTCTTCATCCGGCATTGTCAATCTTTTAGCCAGACGGATTACGTCTTCGACTGATACCTCTGGCTTAGTTTTCTGTCTATGGGCGCGACTATAGTGCAGGGAAATGAACGATAAGGAAGCATATTCGGCCAAATTTTGCCTATAGGGTGGGCGTTAAATTGCACCGACTATTGACCACCCTGGAGTGGATACTGCTTTGGAGGGGTGCTACGCGGAAGACCATTGCCGTCACAGATCAACAGAACCAAGGGATTAAGGCACAGATTCTGGCGGGCGGCTTCACCAAAGGAGTCTTGGTTAAGAAGCGCGTTTTTCTTTTAAGCTAGAAGATGATCAGTCTGTTTTATAATTGTGGTCTAACGGTCAGCGTATCCGGGCAATATAGCACCGTCATTACGACCTGCCTGACTAATGCCAGCGTCCTTTTCCAGAGCCGCTCATCGGCAACGACGGTGGCGCTGTCTAATTCATCCAACAGCAAGTTTTACTTACAACTGATCAAATTTCACCACTGTCAGAGACGGCTTTTCCGAGTCCGTTGAGCGTTGGTAGCGAATGGAGAGTAAACCCTCTTTTTTGCCCGCAGTACTCAGCCAGTTGCCTGATGGGGGTTTGTGGTGCGACACGACAATACGATAGCGGCCCCCTTGGGTGGCGATTTCCCGGTCATTGAGTGCTACGCTGTAGTGGTCGTAATCCAGCGACTGCATCCAGCGGTTTTGCAGTGAGACGCTCCAGTAAGGCGCATCAGGTACTGCGCCCTCTACAATCAGTGCTTCATCGTCTTCCAGATAAAACCAAGAGCCGTAGTATTCGTTGTCATCGGTGGGGTAGAAAACACCTCCAAAGTCCGGGTTGTAACTTTTCGGAGGGTCGATATTGTTGGGGCCAGAAGCGAGCATGTCGGTGAGCGCTATCGCGCCGTCCAGTGTTTCGTTAAAAAACGTTGCTGCGTTGGTGAGCCGTGTGGCCACTTCGCGATCTGTGTCTGGTGCAAACGCGGTTGGAGTGAGATTGGCAATAGTGAAGTTGGCTTTTTTCTTGTCGGAGCGATCGTGGTAATACTGTCGCACCATCAGCATGTGGACATCATCCTCTAGTTTCAGCCAGTCGACTGCGTCATCGGCGGGCTTTTTTTTGCTCAGCACAATGGTGAAGTTTCCGGACTCGTCAAAGCGGATGGATTCATTGGAGATGTTGGCAGCCGCCCGGTTCCAGCCACTGAGACTGGTACCATAGAGCATCAAACCAAGGTATTCAGCGTCGCCTATATTCCCGGTAACTTCATAGTCAAATGACGATGAGAGCGCGGCCGTATGGTAGATGGCGTCAGGGCTATCGCCCAGAAATTTGCGGTAGTCGCTCATCCAATCGGTAAAGCGCGGCGCTGACTCATCGCCTTTGGACAACTTCATTTCCAGCGAGGCCGTTGCCAGTTGCGCCAGATACACAATTCCCTCCAAGCGCTCTTGAGGATCTTCGTTACTGGCGAAGATTCTAGCGCCCGCAGCTTCCAGGCTGGCAACAAAGTGTCGCCAGGCCTGTGCGGCTTGGCTATCCGCAGCCCATTCGGCGGGGGGCACGGCAATTGTCTTGCCGGCGTTCAGTGTTCCCAGCAGATAGCCGCCTGCGACCAGAACACCAACAGCAATGATCAATAAGAACTTGTTCATCTATCGCACCGCGCCGCCGCCATCAACCGAGAGTATCTGGCCGGTGATAAATGAGGCCCGGTTGCTGGAGAGGAAGCTGACTGCATCTGCGATTTCCGAGGGTTCTCCCAGGCGATTCATAACAGCCGCTTTCTTTAATCCATCGGCTTTGTCCGGCTGTTCTGCAAAGTACTTTTCCAGTCCGGGCGTGCGGATCACGCCAGGCGATACGGCGTTGATGCGTATTCCCCGTGCGCCGTATTCGGCGGCAGAACTCTTGGTCAATATGTTAACGCCGGCCTTGGCGGCCGCATAGGCCGTATTGTAGGCCTGGCCGCGCAGGGACGCGTTCGATGAGATGTTAACAATCGCACCGCCGCGTTCGAGCATGGCGGCGATCTCGTATTTCATGCATAACCATGTGTTGGTCAGGCACATATCGAGGGTTTGATCAAAGACTGCGCGTTCATACTGATGGATGGGGCCGGAACCGCGACTTAATGCCGCACTGTTGCAGGCGATATCCAGTCGGCCAAAGTGCCTCAATGTGTTCTCTACCAGCGTTTTCACGGACTCCTCGCTGCCAACATCACAATGAATAAAGACTGCGCTGCCACCGGCAGCTGTGATGAGTTGTGTGGTCTCCTCACCCATGTCGTCGTTGATATCCGACACCACAACTTGTGCACCTTCCAGCGCGTAGGAGAGGGCGATGGCGCGACCAATACCCTGGCCAGAGCCGGTGACTATGCCGATTTTATTGTCGAGCAGACCCATGCTGTACTCCTCTTTACGCCGTCTTCACGGTAATCGATTCAGGCTTGCGCAACGCAATCAGCACCATAGGCACGACGAGTACCGCTGCGATCAGCCCGGCCCATAAGCCTTTGAAAATAGCGTAGTGAACCGGGCTTATTGTATCGACTCCGAGCAGGAAGAAGCCCGCTAGTGTCAGGGGGGCATAGACCAGCATCCCGATCAGGCCAAACAGACCTGCGCTTTTGAATGTACTGGAGGGAAAGCGATCGGCGAAGGATTGTATAAAGGAAGAGGCCCCCAGGTGAATAGGCTGCAGCTTGCCTTTGTTGAGTTTGCTGCGTTGCATTGGAATAACGAGGAGGGCGACGATCAATGGCAACAGCAGCCCGGTGGCTAGGATATCCACCGCAAAACTGTCGTCTGTGCCCCAACGCAATTCTGGCACATTTTTCATCAGCAACCAGGCGGCCATGCCGTTAAAGAGGGTGTTGGATATACCGCAGACCAGTATCTCATGGCGTATATGGTTATTATCAGCGCTTGCTGTAATCATGTTTTGATGCTCCTTGAAGCGCAGAGTCGCCAGATAGTATGACATGGTCGACAAGCCGTCGGCATAGGACTCAAACAACCAATTCATTAAACATAATCGTTCAGTATTGGCTTGCATGTGCGCTATCCTATGCTACGTTGGTTTTATGCGAGACCCGCCCATAAATAAAAATACTAACTAAAATTACCGGACTGCATGCGCAGTTGACAGGACGATGGCAGAAATTACTGTTCCCGCAAAAAAGTTTATGCGCCTCTTTGATTACATGGCGCGAATTGGCATTGATGTGCCAGCAGTGGCGGCCTTGGTTGAGCTAAGGCCAGAACGCATAGCGTCTTTGGCGCCTGACCACGCGCTGCCTGCGATGCACTATTCCCTTTTGTACAAGGCCGCTGCCGCGAAAATGCAGGAGCTTGAACAGAGTCCCCCGTGGGCGGCCGGCTTGGGCGGAGAAAGATTCGAGTTGATGTGCCACTGTATGATTGGCGCGCGCACCTTACGAGACGCATTGCAGCTTGCGGAGCGCTTCGACGCTTTGCTTTATCCGTTGAATGGTTATTGTATGCGTTTGCTGGAGACGCCTACTGCAGACACCGCCAGGCTGAGTTACGAAATAGATGTTTCAGAATCCGCCGCGATATTTCTGCCAGAGAACTGGGATAGAGTCGATTCTGGCCTAACTGCCGCAAGGGCATCGGGACTGCTGGTCTGGCATGCGCTTTGTGGTTGGCTAATAGGACAGGCGCTTAGCGCAGCAGAGCTGCGCATCGACGCGCCGTTTGTGAATCAGGATTACCATGACAGTCTCTCGCGAACTATCAGCGGCCCCGTGTATTTTGAGGCGGGCGAGAACACTGTTAGTTTCGATCGTGCCTTGCTTGACCACCGTGTGGTCCACACGCCAGAGTCACTGGCAGATTTTCTCAGGAACAGCGTGTATCACCTGATCGCCATGGATCGGGTTCCGGCCAGTACCAGTGCCGCGATCAAGTCGCTGGTCAGTATCGATTTGCCTAGCGGCATGCCATCGTTCGCCGACGTGGCCGCTATGCTCTATATGTCGGAATCGAGCTTGCGTCGCCGCTTGCAGGCGGAGGAAACCAGTTATCAAGCGATCAAGGATGAGGTACGTTGCCAGGTCGCCATCGACAAGCTGCTGCATGAGGATGCTCGCGTGGCGGACCTGGCTGAGTTATTGGGTTTTACTGAGCCCAGTTCGTTTGTGCGTTCCTTCAAAAGTTGGACCAGCTATACACCAAAGGCCTACAAAGATCGGATGCAGGAGTTGGGGAGAGCCTGAACGGACTCGCTCTAGTGAAGGTCGTTTAGAACTGACTTTCCAAACGTTGCACCAGTTCGCGTGCATCCAAAATTGCGCCGTCGATGTAGCCCACCCGGCGACAGTCGCCAATCTGGTGGACGCGCGCCGTGCTGTCAGACAACTGCTTGAGCAGACTGTCATCCGGCTGCGCCCCCATAGCAATGATCACCTGCCCGCAGGCTATTTCCTGAACTTCCCCACCTGTTGAAAAACTGACCGACCGCGCGCCAATCTGAATATCTTCTGCTAATTTATGCAGCACGGCACCATTGGCATTCAGCTCATACAGCACCTTGGCTCTGCGCACTATGGCGAGTTCCGGTCCGAATGCAGGGCCAGGTTCGAGTACGGTCACTTTACGCTTGCGTTCAACCAGGTACTCAGCCAACTCCAATCCGACCAGGCCGCCGCCGATAATCACGACTTCACGGGTAATTGGCATCCACAGCTTGCTTAGCAGTCTCATCAGTGTGATGTGCCGTAATATCTGACTCCAGCGCCCCGTTGTCAGAATGAGTTGCTGCCATATTGACAGCTTCGCTATTGCTTCACGGTTGCTCCCAAATAGAATGCCGCGCAGTTCATCACCATCAAACACATGGCGCTGCGCTTTGCCAGGAATCTCCGGGGCAACGCGCCTCGCACCCGTGGCGAGGATGATATGGTCCGGGTTGAGGGCGGCGGTATTCTCGCGGTTAGCCGTTGTGCGAAGCTTTAGCGCGATGGGCAAGGCACGCACTGCGCCGGCCAGATAATGCACCAGCTTCTCGTTGGGCTCATAGGCCAACCCGGCGATGCGGGCAGTTCCTCCAAGGTCTGCGTCTTTTTCCCACAAGCTGACGTGATGGCCCTTCTCAGCGAGCAAGCGGGCAGATTCCATGCCCCCGGGGCCGCCGCCAATCACGAGGATTTTTTGGGGCGCGCCTGTGTGCGCGAGAATGTCGCCCTCGTACTCACGGCCGGTGCTGTGGTTCACGGCGCAACAGGCCGCTTTGTTGACGAATATCTGGCTTACACACATGTAGCAATAGATGCAGGGTCTTATTGAGTCACCCTGCCCGGTCAGTAGTTTGTTAGGCAGGTCGGGGTCAGCCAGCAGCTTTCTGCCCATCGCCAGATAGTCAAAGTCACCGGCGGCAATTCCGCGTTCGCCTGCATCGGGTTCAATTCTTCCCATTGCGATTACAGGAATCGAGACGGCCTGCTTGACGGCTTTTGCAAAACCAATAAAACCGCCCGGCTCGTGCACTAACGGAGCCTCGGTAAACGCGATGGAGTGCGCGACATTACCGTAGGCGCTGACATCAATTGCGTCAGCACCGGCGCGCTCGCACAGCCGAGACGTTTCGACACAGTCTGGCAGGGTGATGCCGCCCTCGATACGGTATTCATAGGCGTCCAGGCGAATCAGGATAGGGAAGTCGGGCGCGGTAGCCGCTCGCACCGCTGCAATCGTTTCCAGCAGGAAACGCGCGCGATTTTCGATTGATCCGCCATAGTGATCCCCGCGTTGGTTGGTATACGGCGAAAGGAAGTTGGCCAGCAGGTAACCGTGCCCCGCATGCAGTTCAATACCGTCGAACCCTGCTTGACGGGCCCGCGCTGCGGCGTTAGCGAAACCCAGCGTGGTTTCGGCTATGTTTTGCGGCGTCATCTCGTAGTAGTTTGGGCCGCGGCCATCCGGTCCAACGCTCTTTATGAAGTTAGCGATTTCGTCCTTGGTCAGCACGTTGAACATGTCGCTGCGGGAGGGTTTTATCGCTGAGGGTACGGGGATTGGTCGCCCCGCAGCGGTATCTTCCTGCGCCATTTTTCCGCTGTGGTTGAGTTGCGCCACAATCTTTGCGCCGTGGTGATGGACGCGGCTTGTCAGCTCGCTCAATCCGGGAATGAAGCGGTCGTCGGAAAAGGCCACGGTGTTAGGCATGCTTGCACCGCTGGGCCACAGCGCGGCGGATGTCTCCAGCACCAGCAGTCCGGCACCACCTTTGGCACGGGCCTCGTAGTAGGCGATCAAGCGTTCGGTGCAGTGACCATCTGTTGCCGCAAAGTTTGTTCCCATCGCCGCCATCACGATACGGTTGCTTAGCTCCATGCCGCCGATACGTCCGGGTGATAGTAGATGAGGGTGGCGATGTGACATGGCGTGCGCTCCGAGCATTGAATTTTTGACGCTTAATAGTAGGCTGCACCCTAAAGTCACACAAAACCCTTGGAGCCAATTTCATAGACATTTACGTTCTTGTGTCGTGAATGATGTCGGCTTTGACCAGGGCGTCGGTATTTATATGGATGATGACTGTGGAATGCAATTCGCACAGCGAATGAGGACTAGAATGTGTCCCTGGATGACAAGCGTGTGTTGACCAACAGCTACAAGGTTGGGCCGTTTGTTACCGGTGCCTATAACATGCCGCGTACCTGGGCAGTTTCAGTAGCGTACAACTTCTAAAACCCGTATGGATTTTTTATGCCGCGCCTGAATAAGGTGCGGCTTTTTTTGATTGTACAATGTTAAATGTGCCATCAGTCTGAGAGGTACTGGCCGCAAGCAGTAGCTATACTAAAAAGACAATACGACAATACGACAATACGACAATACGACAATACGACAATACGACAATACGACAATACGACAATACGACAGAAACGGGAGAGTTCGAATGTTGCTAACAGGAAAAACGGCGCTGGTGACCGGTGCAGGACAGGGCGTTGGGCAGGGTATCGCCCTGGCGTTGGCGGCCGAGGGTGCCCGCGTCGCTGTTACGGGGCGAACGCGTGAGAAGTTGGAGAGTACCTGTGAACTGATTCAGCAGCGCGGTGGTGAAGCGCTACCTATCGTTTGCAATGTCAAATCGCTTAAGTCGATGGAGGATTGCCTGGCGGCCGTGTTGAAACACTTTGGTGGCTTACAGATTCTTGTTAACAATGCCCAGGAGGTGCCGCTGGGGACGCTGGAGGAGGTGACGGACGAGAGCTTCACTGCCGGCTGGGAGTCGGGCCCGCTGGCGACATTCCGCTTGATGAAACTCTGTAGACCGCACCTGAGTGGCGATGGCTGTATCATTAACTTGGCCAGTGCTGCTGGAATGCGCTGGGATATGACGGGCTATGGTGCCTATGCCGCCACCAAAGAAGCGATCCGCTCCCTCACTCGGGCGGCCGCCTGTGAGTGGGGCGCCGAAGGCATTCGCACCAATGTGATTCTCCCCCATGCGAAGTCGCCTGGGCTGCAGTGGTGGATGGAAAATCGCCCGGAGGAGGCGGCGGCGTTTGTTGCCACTATCCCGCAGCGGCGGGTGGGGGAATGTGAGGACGATATTGGTCGATTTGTTGCGATGCTATGCTCTGACGCGTCGGCCTACGTTAATGGTCAGAGTATTGCGCTGGATGGCGGACAGGCCAATCTGGGCTAAGGATAGAGCGCTGTCCGCGCCGGGCGCTAGAACTGATCGGGCCTTAGCATTGCGTCGTGGCCGCCGTCTATAAACAGCATGGCACCGCAGATAAAGCTCGCCTTGTCGCTCAACAGGAAACTGGCAGCATCTGCCATATCCTGGGGCATGCCCGGGCGAACAATGGGTATCGAGTCAATGAACTGCTTAATAGCGGCGCCGTAGTTGGCGTCGTTTTCAACCGCTGCACTCAACGGGGTTCGGGTGTATCCCGGCGCTATGGCATTCATGCGTATACCCTGTGCCGCATAGGCCTGCGAATGATGGCGCATCCAGCGAGTAAGGGCTTGTTTTGATCCCGAGTAGACCGGTTGCGACGCCATTGTGGCCGCTATCCTGGTGGCATTGATTTCGTCGTCAGCCAACAGCGCATCGACAAACTCAGGGTTGGTTGTCATGGATGCTGAGTTTGAAGAGATTAACAACACAGAGGCTCGATGATCGGACAGCATGGGCCGCACTCCCTCGATCAGATCCACACTACCAAAATAATTGACTGCTGCGATTAATCCCTGGTTAGGAATATGGCTTCCAATACCCGCGCAGGTCACCAGGCCGGTCAATTCGTTGTGAGTGGCTCGCTTGATCGCCGCGATCGCAGCCGCTCGACCTTCGGCGCAGGACAAATCGGCAACAATGTCCGCTTGCTGAATATCGACGACGACTATTCGATGTCCCTCGTTCTGCAACTGCGCCCCAATAGCGGCACCGATACCGCTGGCGCCCCCGGTAATAACATATGTACCCATTGGCTGAATCCTGTGTCTGTTGAGAAGATACGCAACCAATGTAGCGCTGAGGCATCGCGCGAAACAGTGCCGTTGCATTCAGATGTATTGACATTAAGTGTCGATGCCTGCGGAACCATTGCTGATGCAGGTAGACGTGATTTGGATCAGTATTGGTCTGCAGAGCTGCGCTGACAGTATTTGTTCATAAAATCGATGTGTTTCGTCGATTCGGTATTCCTGCTCCTACAGGTATAGTGGCTCGGGCCGCCTCTGGAGCAGCGTGTCCTGCCTTTTATCACAGGCTAAACACTAATTAGAACGTTGTGAGCCGATCAAATCTATGCCGACCGCAAGCCTGCCTGAATCACAGCAGTTAGAGCGTCTGAAGGGACACCGACGGGGCCCCTATCTGAGCCACAACCCGGTCAGCGCGACGCAGATCTGGCAGTGGTGTTCGGCCATGGGCGACAACAATCCCAGCTATCATCATGGTGAAGGCCAGATCGCGCCACCGGCCATGATGCAGATGTGGACAATGCGCGATTTCAATGACCGCTACGCGCCGGGCTCGACCTCAGCGCCGCCATACCAGGTGTTTGAGGATATGCGGGCACTGGGTTACCCGGCCAATGTTGCGGTCAGTTACGACATCCGCTTTCACCGTTATCTACGCTTGGGCGAGAGCGCGCAACACTTCACCAGTGTGGTAAATATCAGCGACAGGAAAGCGACGCGCCTCGGTACCGGTTACTTTGTCACTGAACGCGTGGAATACCTGACGGTTGACGAAACAGTATTCGCCGATGCGTTGATTACGTATTTCCAGTACCAGGCGGCTGCTGCGACGCTGGACGCCGAAGCACTAGTGGCCCTGAACACAGCCGCAGAGTTGCCGCTTGGCGAGTCGGCAGACACCGATGTAAACCTGTGGCAGCCTGACTTCAGTGACATCGATCCATGCGGCCTGAAGATTGGCGATCGGTTGCCGCAGTTACGTATCCCAATTACGCATAGACTCATCGTTGGTGGCGCGATCGCAACCCAGGATTTTATCCCCGTGCATCACAATGTGCCGGCCGCGCAGGCCGCCGGGATGTCCGATATTTTTATGAATATACTCACTACCAGCGGGCTGTCGGCGCGCTATCTGAGTGACTGGGCCGGGGCTGGCAGTCGTTTGCAGGGGATCAAGTTCAACCTGATGGCGCCCAATTTTCCCGGCGACGTCATGGTGATGGCGGGCGAGGTGGCCGCGATTGAGGCGGGGCCCGCGGGGGCCAGTGTGCAGGTGGCTTTCACGGGCAGTAATCGTCAGGGTTACCATACTTCCGGCACGGCCACACTGGCCTTGCTAAACAAAAAGACAACAGGGTAGGGGCTGCAATGGACAGATCACGGTTTCAAGGCAAGGTCGCGATAGTGACAGGCGGCAGTATGGGGATAGGCAGGAGTACTGTCTTACAGCTCGTAGCCGAGGGCGCGCACGTTGTGAGTTGCGCGCGGCGCAAGCCGAAACTGGATGAACTGCAAGTGGCCACGGAAGGTTTGGCGGGTAGCTTTACGGGGTATGTATTGGATGTTGGTGATACGGATGCATTTGCCGCTATGATCAACGACACAGCAGAAACGTACGGTCGGCTGGATGTGCTGGTTAACAACGCTCCTTCTGTCATTGGCGGCATGGTCGTCGATCAGACGCTGAAGGACTGGCGCGCCAATTTTGGTATCGGCGTTGATAGTGTTTTCGTCGGTGTGCAGGCTGCGCTGCGTATTATGATCCCGCAGCGCAGTGGGTCGATTATCAATATCTCTTCGGTGAGCAGCCTGCGCGCTGGTATTGCGTCCGGCGCCTACGGGGCAGCGAAGGCTGCGCTTAACCAGTTCAGCCAGTGTGCGGCGATGGAGGCAGCGCCGCACAATGTGCGTATCAATGTTGTTGCACCCGGCGCGGTCGAGACGCCCGGACTCAACGCTGCCACGCGCAAGAATGAGGCGGTGAAAAAGATCATCACTGATGCGATTCCCATGCAGCGTGCGGCAACCGCAGAAGAGGTGGCCCAGGCGATTTGTTTTCTGGCGTCTGACGACGCCTCGTTTATCACCAGCGTTATCCTGCCGGTGGATGGCGGTAAGACATCGCAGCTGTACGTGCCTGCGTTTGATATTACTAATCTGGATAATCAGGCCGCTGATCGTTAGTGAAGCGATATAGTATGCTGCCGTGAAAAACTTTTTTGGCGGCTTTTGGGGTACTTCGCAGATACAAGATAGTCCGTGCCTAACCAGCCTGCGCGTGGGTCTACCGTGCCCAAGGTGAAATAGGAAAGTAGCCAGGAGAATACCTAGGCCAGGACGCGCCAATTCAGCACCGCGGGAGTTCGAGCAATCATGCAGTGATTATCGTAAGCGCCGACGGGGTCCAGATAGCTGTTCTAACCGCGGTGATCTAATTACACCTTCGCCGCGTAACGTCTTTCGGATATTTTAACAATACAAGGGTAAAAAATGACTTCTGCAATTGAAAAATCACTGGGTAAAGCTGAAAACAGCCTCTCGTTACTGAAAGTGCTCGCAGAGAATAGCTTTGACTCAATTCTGATAACTGACGCGACAGTTAAAGGTAAAGTAACCTACGCAAATAAAGCGTTCAAAAAGCTAACCGGTTACGACGAGTCAGAGATCATAGGAAAAACCCCCCGAGTTCTTCAGGGTCCGGGTACCGACAAAAAAGTGATCGACCGCCTCACCGTAGCACTCAAGTCGGGAGGAAAGTTCGAGGGGAAGGCGATCAATTATAAAAAAGACGGCACCCCCTTCATCATGTACTGGAGAGTACTGCCCATTAAAGTTGGGAAAAAAATTGAAGCCTGGCTAGCTATCCAGCGGGAAGGCTCTGTCATTTGAGGCACTGATTAGTTGGCGCGTAAGGGTAAATAGATTGGATGCGGCAGCATCAGCAGCTATAGAGCGTGGGAGTTGGGTTGTCGATATGAGCCTTGGGGTCCGTCGCATTAACGCGCTGGATCTTGATGCTGACAATGTATATCCCCGAGACCCGATAAATCCAGTCTCTACTTCCGCGACCTTGATGGCTAACAGTTAAACGCGTTCCGCTTCAGTAAGACTGCAGCTTTGGTCTACGCTACTTTAGTAAAGGCGTTAGCGCTGGCTTGCCTCGCCAGTCAGGCCCGTGAAGCGGTATCGACTGCGACGTTTTGTCCGCTCGGCTGTTGTGATCCGACAAACAATATGACCAAGCCTATTATAATTCCAGGGAAGCCCTCATACATAAATTGTTGCCATCCAAGCAGGCGCCACACGACGACCACTACAAGGCCTGCAGCAATTGCTATCAGGCTGAGGTTTTGATTTGGCTCTCTGCCAAGACACAAAGCGATGAGTAGGGGTGCGAACGCACTGGCCAGCGCTGACCAGGCGAGGATGACGAGGCTGAAAACGCTTTGATTGTTGGCGAGCGCCAGAGCTAAGGCAACTGCTGCCATGCCAACGGTAGACAGCTTTATCACCAGTGGGTTAACTTTTTTTCCGGGGATAATGTCCTGGGTTGCGGAGGCGGAGCAGCTAAGTACCAGCGAGTCTGCGGTAGACATGGTAGCGGCGAAAATGCCCGCCAGAACCAGTCCCACCAGAGGTGCTGGCAATAGCTGCAGCGCCATGGTCGGTAGCGCGAGCTCTGCATCAAAGGTTGATGTATCCGCCAGATAAACACGCGCAAGCAGTCCAACGCCAATCGCCATAGCGTGGAACGCAGTAAACCATAGGTAATACCAGATTTTGGCGCGGCGCATGTGCTTAACATTGTCCAGCGCCATAAAGCGTACCATCACGTGCGGTTGTCCGATGACCGATAATCCGGCAAACATCCAGCCCAGTGCAAACAGTAAGGCACCCGATATTCCAGGAAGTAATAGATCAGTGGGGAACCAATTAGTAAATTCGGGTATCTGCTGCATGCTGTTATATGCTGCCGTCGCACCACCGAGGGCATCGACGGCAACGACTAGAAGCAGGCCCATAGCGACAATCATTACCATGGATTGCGCCGCGTCAGTCCAGATAGAAGCGCGAATGCCCCCAGCCATACAGTAAAGAACGACGAGAACGGCGCCCAGAATGGCACCAGCATATTGCGGCCAGCCAAACAATACGTGCAGTGCTTTAGAGCCGGCGACCAGCTGGGCACTGGCATAGGCCAGCAGGAAGAGTATGGAAATCAGGCCGATAACTCGCTGCAATCGCGAGTTTCTCGCGCCGTACCAGTTGCTTAGTACGCCCGCGTAGGTGAAGTCTTTCGACCGGGCAGTTGCGGCACGTAATCGTGCGTGGATAAACAGGGAGCCAAGGAAGTCGCCAGTGATCCAGCCGACCATCAACCATAGCGCAGGGAAACCAGTGACATAGGCGTAACCAATAACGCCGATGAACATGTATCCGCTGTTGTTAGTGGCAACGGCCGACAAACCCGTTAACCATGGCTTGACTGAGCTTCCGGCCAGATAGTAATCACGCCCCGTGCCTCGGCTCAGTCTTGCCGAAGAAACGCCGATGATCGTGAAAAGCAGCAGGAACACGATAAAAGATACGATCATGTCGCGCGAGCCCTATCTGATGTGAGGCCGCGCAGGGGTGATAACAGCTCTATCCTGTTGAGCGGACGCCTTTGCCGTCACGCTTCTAAGCCTTCTGCTCCCAATTCGTAAGCGCCCTCATCGTTATGGACTTCCTTGCCACTTAGCGGTGGGTTGAATACACAGGCCATCTTCATTTCGCTGTGGGCGCGCAATACATGCTCATCATGTTTGTCCAGCACGTACAGCGTCCCTGGCGAAATGGTATACACCCGATTGTCAGCGATAGTCTCTACCTCTCCGCTGCCTGAAATGCAGTAAACGGATTCCAGATGGTGCTTGTAGTGCATTCGAAAATTGGCCCCCGCGTAAATCGTGGTGATATGGAAGGAAAAGCCCATGTTGTCGCCCTTTAGCAATAGGCGGGTACTTTCCCAGTTACCATCCGGGGACACAATTTTTCGCGACGAGTCCTCTGCCTCGCTCAGTTTCAGTTGCCTTACGATCATGCGCGCAATGCTCTAAATGAGGGCTGTGGCATGGTAGCCGCCACCGCCCTCAAGCGGGCGGCATTCAGTTCGTCAAAGTAGTCGATTTCTTCAGGTACTGGCGCTTCCTTGGCACACACGTCCCTGATGGCCTGTTCCACTATGTCGATACCGTTTTTAAGGTTCTCATCTGATATCGTCAGTGGGCACAGAAACTTCACGACATGGTCGTCTGCGCCGCTGGTCTCAATCACCAGCCCGTGTTTGAAAGCCTGTCGTGTTATGGCGCCCGCTAGCTCGCCATTGACGCAATTTATGCCTTGAAACATACCGCGACCGCGCGCAGAAAAGTTGCCGTTGCCATAGTTTGCGACAATAGCCTCAAGGCGTTGCGACATATAGCGTGCTTTGCGAAGAATCTCTTTAGAGAAAGTGTCATCCGACCAATACTGATCAATAGCAGCTTTGGCAGTGACGAAGGCAAGATTGTTACCACGAAAGGTGCCGTTGTGTTCGCCTGGCTTCCACTGATCCAGGTGCGGTTTAATTAGTACCACCGCGAAAGGAAGGCCATAGCCAGATAGTGATTTAGACATCGGGATTATGTCTGGACTAATGCCTATCTCTTCAAAACTAAAATACGTGCCCGTGCGTCCGCAACCCGCCTGAATGTCATCAACGATTAATAACATACCATGCTTGCGGCACACGGCTTCAAGGTGTCTCAGCCAGTCAAAAGACGCTGCGGTGATGCCGCCCTCGCCTTGCACTGTCTCGACGATCACGGCAGCGGGCAAATCTATGCCGCTGCTTGAATCACACAGCACTTTGTCGAGATAGGCTGTGGTATCAACGTCATCGCCTAAATAGCCATCGTAAGGCATGCGAGAGGAACCATTGAGAGAGACGCCGGACGCGCCGCGGTGATGGGAGTTGCCGGTAGCTGCCAAGGCACCCAGACTCACGCCGTGAAAGCCGTTGGTGAACGAGATGACATTCTCGCGGCCAGTGACATTGCGCGCCAGTTTGAGTGCAGCCTCAACCGCATTGGTACCAGTAGGACCAGTGAATTGCAGCACATAATCCATACCGCGCGGCTTGAGTATCTTGTCGCTGAAGGATTGCAGAAATTCGCCTTTGGCCTTGGTGTGTAAATCCAAACCATGGCTTATGCCGTCATTGGCGATGTATTCGAGCAGCTTGTCCTTAAAGTGTGGATTGTTGTGACCATAGTTTAAGGTGCCCGCCCCGGAGAGAAAATCCAGATATTGGCGTTCGTCCTCATCATAGAGAAACTCACCCTGCGCGCGATCAAAGACGCGGGGAAATGCTCTCGCGTAACTTTGTACCTCTGATTCGACTTCCTCAAAAATTTTCATGTCGACATCTCCTTTGTGGTGTCAATATTAGATTGATCCAGATGGGGCGTGGCCTGCGAAATCCCGTTACTCGCTGCCAGCGGCCCAATACGTGCCAGAATTTCTGACGGGTGCTGATCATTGAGATGTATAGACTTCTCAAACTTTTCAGATCGGCACAGCGGGACATTTGCGCGACGGGCAAAGCCTTCAAACAAAGCCCATGACGCAGTGTTCGATTCGGTCACCGTGGTTTCAATGTAAGTAACGTTTTTGCATTCGGGGCGAGCCAGAATCTCGCCCAGCATCTTGCGTGCAAGGCCTCGCCCTCTAGCCGCCTCTGCGACCGCTACTTGCCAAATAAACAGTGTGTTTTCGTTGCCGGGAACGAGGTAGCCGGTCACTGCAGCGAGTAACGCTCCGTCTATTTCGGCGACTACGGAGGTGGCGGCAAAATGTGTACATTGCAGCAGGTTGCAGTATAGGGAGTTAGTGTCCAGCGGAGGGCATGAGCCGATCACCGAATGCAGGGCCGCTCCGTCTTCGGCCACTGGCCGACGAAGTTTTACGAGCTCGCTTTGCATCTCACATTCCTGACAATAATATTTAGTACCCTATATATAATTCGAGTTCTATTATAGTGATATTGATCTAAATAGCAAAAATTGGGCTATAATCGCTGAAATGCGCATTAAAAATATTTACTACACTATGTAAAGTGCTGCCATTGCTACCCGCATTGGTCTGTGCGTGCGGTCTGCTAGAGCGGGTTATGCTGACAATATGCATATCGACACGGCGAGATTTTTGGTCGGCGCGTATACTTCTGGTGGCGACAGTTTCGGCACGGTGAGCGGAGAATCTATGGACAGAATTAGTCAAGTACTGACCTCTTTACGGCAAGTGATCCGGGCAACGGATCTGCATTCCAGCCACCTAGCCAGGACTGCAGGGGTTACCGCGCCGCAGCTTCTCTTGTTACAAGCAATACAGAGTCGGGCGGGGGCGACCGTCGGGGAACTCGCCGCACAAATCAGTCTCAGCCAGGCGACGGTGAGTACAATTCTTGATCGACTTGAGAAACGTGAGCTTATTTACCGCGAGCGCTCGACTCTGGACAAGCGCAAAGTGCATGCACACCTTACCCTGACTGGCGTCGAAGTTTTGAGAGGCAAGCCCGTTCCATTGCAGGAGCATTTTAGTCAACAGTTTGCTGAACTGCAGGAGTGGGAACAGACGATGATTGTCTCTGCCTTGCAAAGAATTGCCTGCATGATGGGCGCGCAGCACCTTGATGCATCCCCTATACTGGTAGTCGGTCCTCTGGATCGTCCGGGAGACACTCTGCAAAATTGATCGGATGCCCATGCCAATCCATTTTGGTAGCCAAGTAGCATAAAATTCCGTGATTAGCAGTGTTACCATATAGCAAATGGCGCTCATGCTAAGCCATTTTTACACTGTCAACTGACGTCTGGCAGCGGCCGTATCTCCACGTGCTTTTCAGCGCGTTAATGCCCAATATCCAGACTGAGCCCTCACCATGAAAACTATTCTGATTCCGATAGCGGCACTATTGTTATCTCACGCACTGCTGCTGGTGGGGCATGGCCTGCTGCTAACGATGCTTCCAGTGGCCGCTATCGCCGCAGGGTTTTCTGATTCTGAAATTGCGTTCACCGGGTCAGCCTATTTTCTGGGCTTTGTATTCGGGTGTTTCACCGGCCCCTATGTGGTGCGCCGAGTGGGCCACATTCGAAGCTTTGCCGTGCTGGCGACAACGTACTCCGCTGTTGTTCTGCTATTTCCGATCATCCCAGGACTGCTGTGGTGGTTAATTTTCAGGTTTGTGCTGGGTGTGCTGATCTCGGGTCTGTACATGATTATTGAAAGCTGGCTCAACGAGCGTGCCTCTAACGAAAACCGCAGCACGGTGCTGTCAATTTACACAACACTCAGCATGCTGATGATTATGGTCGGTCAGCAATTGTTCACTTTTGGTTCGGGTAATAGCAATTTGCTATTTGCTATTGCCGCCATTCTGGTTTCAATCGCTATTTTGCCGGTTTCGTTAACGCTCTCACTTGCACCTGCGCCACTGCGAACTGTGAAGATAGACTTGCCAAAACTATGGCAGGAGTCCCGAATCGCAGTGGTTGGCGTCATGATTTTCGGGTTGGTGACGGGCGCATTCTGGGCGCTGGGGCCCGTGTACGGCAGAGCGGCCGGCTACGATAATTTTGAACTTGCATTGTATATGTCAGCGACTGTATTCGGTGGCGCCGTTTTTCAGCTACCCGTGGGCCGTCTGTCGGACCACTTCGATAGACGTATGGTGGTATTTTTTCTAACAATCATTGGCGGGATAACATCGCTTGCCGCCGCGTTAACGCCTGTACTCGTTCCCGGGCTGAATAAATTGATCCTGATCTTTCTCGCGTTCATCTGGGGCGGTTCGGTCATGACGCTTTATGCCATTTTGGTCGCGCACGCCAATGATCGCGCTACGCCCGACGATTTCGTCACTATAGGCAGCGGCATGTTACTGATATTGGGGCTCTGCTCGGCTATCGGCGCTCCTTTGGCATCACTGGCAATGAACGCTTTCGGACCCAAAGGCTTTGATATTTTTATCGCGATATGTCTGTTTGCGCTCGCGATTGCCACTGTCGTTCGCAGGCGGACTCACGCGCTTAGTCCGGTTGATGTCAGCGAGCCGTTTCGTGCGGTCAACGGCATGGTTACCCCCACAGCGTATGAAATGGACCCGCGCACACAGCCACCCGATGAAGTACAAGAAAAATAAAGGCGAATGTCGAGATCAGGTTATTTCATCGTGTTCAGTCGCTGAATCTGAAAAGATCGCGAAAGGGCGGTGTCGCTCAAATAGCACCCTACGCGTTGGCAATGGCATACTGATGCCCAAGTGCCTTTTGCCGAGGCTTATCGCAGGCCACAACGATACCCGGCGGCTTCCCCGTGCCTTGCTCAGCCGGCAGGATAGAAGGTGCTTCGTTCTGCGGCCAGTAATACGGTAAGCAGGTCGTCGGCATGTGCCGGTGATTGACCACTTATGCCGGATTTCTGAAGGAAATCAATACTCGATTAATCTCCGCAATGGCCGCTCACCGCTCGAGAGTGCCAGAGGGTGCTGTAGTCGCCGTGACTAAACTATCGGCTGTCATTCAGGGTCTGTGTGTGTACTTCGCCAGGCCCGGGTCTAGCACCTTCCAGAACGGCAGCGCTCAACACCATAACGCCACCGATTATTTCAAACGTTTTCAATTCTCCGGACATTATCAACGCGGTTGAAACCACCGCGACAACCAGCTCCATGACGATAATGATTGCAGACCGGCCTGCATCCATCTGCGTGACTCCCCACTGCGTCGCGGTGGTGATAAGCGTCAACCAGAGGGCGCCGTAGGCAACTGCCCACAATACGGCATTGTTATCCGGTAAGCCGGCAGCTGTTGTAAAGATGCCGAGGGATAGCCCCATCAGTGCCGTACAGCCGATAAACATGGCGCAGACTTTGCTCAATACCGGTATGTCCTGAGTAAAACGGAACAGGATATTAGTGGCTGCAAGTCCCATGCCCGAGCCGACGGCGAGCAGGTCAATCCAGCTAATTCCCTTCCAGGAGGTGTGCGCGATATCGAGGATGACAAAAGCACCGGATAAACTCAGTGCAACCGCCAGCATACGCATAGCATCAATTTTTTCACCAAGGAATAGACGACCTCCGATCACGCTCCATACCGGTAATAGGTAAAACAGGATCATTACCCTGATCACGTCGCCGTGATAGATCGCTGACTGAAAAGTGGCATTGGCAAAGCCGCCGGCGAGGGCGATCATTAGCATAAGAGTAATGCTGTGCCGCCAGTGGTTACGTTGTTTGTAGAGCCATGGCAATAACAGCAGCGCACCTGAAAAAAATGCGGTGAATATCAGGTGCATGCCATCCAGCCCCATGTTGCTTAGCGCTTTTATTGGCAGCCAGGTCAAACCCCAGCCCGTTGAGCCGAGAAATAGCACTAGCACTGCCAATCGAGATGTTACTGCTGATTCGTTATTCATAGTGCATGCGAGAAGGTCGGTATTCCTGTTAGAACGTGACGTTATGATTTGGCCTGAAGCTGGGCGTCGGTTTGTTGATCTGTGTTGTCCGGCGCGGTGAGCATACGCGCGACGAGTGCGCGATGGAAGATAACAAACAGCCCCGTGATGCAAATTGCAGCTCCACGCACCACGGCGGTGCTGTCAGTCATTTTCTGGGTGCACGGCGCCGCGGATGTTAGTGGGTGAGAACCCGGTATTTGCCAGAAAATCGAAGCATATCAATATGATAAAAATATACATGCATAGTGGCATGGATATTGCTTCGTTTGATGCGGTATAGCGTTTACGGGGCAGTTGCATGAAATTTCTGACGTTCAAAACTTTATGGGGCCACAGCGGGAGTCTTGGCGACGCGGCTGCACTCGCTCAAGAAGCGGGGTTCTCGGGCTTGGAAGCGCCCGCCAGACATGGCAGTGCCAACTACTTATCGTCTCTTGCGCAAACACTCGATCAGAACGGGTTTGGCTGGATACAGGAAGTGTGTACTGCTGGGTCTTACGTGCCGAGACGGCAGGCCACGCCAGCAGAACACCTTGAGGATCTGGAGGCACAGATAGCGTTGGGCAAAGCGCTCAATCCGCGGTTTGTAAACGTGATGGGCGGCTGTGATGCATGGCCCATTGCGCGCAGCATTGAATTCTTTAAGGCCGCATTGGATATCGCCGACAAGTACGATGTGCTCTGTTCCTTTGAAACACATCGAGGTCGCAGCTTCTACTGTCCGTGGAACACCGCCGAGATTCTACATGCGGTGCCGGATATAAAGCTGACCTGCGACTTCAGTCATTGGGTGGTGGTCAGTGAGCGGCTGATGGACAGCGAATGGGATGCGATAGAGCTGGCGGCGCAGCACGCCCACCATGTGCACGGTCGCGTCGGTTACGATCAGGGCCCACAGGTGCCTCATCCGGCGGCTCCCGAATACGCCGAGGCATTGGCTAGCCACCAGCGGTGCTGGGAAGCCATCTGGTCAAATCAAATGCTTCGCGGGTATCACGAAACTACCATGACACCCGAGTTTGGGCCCGACGGTTACTTGCATCACCTGCCTTTCACCAACGCGCCCGTTGCTGACCTTTGGGAAATTAACCGATGGATGGCCACGACCGAACAGGTTCATTTTGAAGACTGGCGCACACGCGCTGACAGCTTGGAGAAAAAAGGTGCTTAAAGATTTCGCGCTGCGTGACCCTGCGGGCACCAAATACACTGCGGGAATACTCACTTACATTACGTTCGCTTATGTAGGCGGTTGGATTGCGCTCTTTAGCCCGCTGATTGGGGTCAACCTGGTGGGTGTACTGCTTTGTACGCATGGCATGATTATCTCAGCCTACTTACTGCATGACTGTGGTCATAATGCAGTGTTCTTATCGACCAACGACAATGCTCGCCTGGGTAAAGTGCTGAACTGGATTGCCGGCAGCTGCTATGGGCGCTACGAAGACATCCGTCAAAAGCACATGCGACACCATGTCGATAACTGTGATCCTGTGTCATGGGACTATCGCAGCTTTCTTAAACGGCATCCTGTGTTGGAGCGTGGGGTCAAGGTAGCTGAATGGGCATACATCCCCGCGGTAGAAATTCTCATGCACACGATGCTGGTCCTCGCGCCGTGGGTGCTTCAATCGAAGCGGGAGCAGCGCTTTCGAACACTCAAAGTTGCCGTTGTCCGCGGATTGCTGCTGCTAACTGTGTTGCTCGTAGATCCACGGGCGTTTGCCTTGTATGTGGTCTGCCAGCTGCTGCTGTTCACTGTGCTGCGTTTTATGGATTGCTACCAACACAACTATGAGGTGGTCTTTACGCTCGATGAGCAGAGCGCTCAATTCCCGCGTCGTGGTGATGCAGTGTTTGAGCAAAGTAACACCTACAGCAATTTACTGTCGCATCGCTACCCCGTGCTCAATCTCTTGGTGCTCAACTTTTGCTATCACAATGCGCATCACAAAAAGCCCACGCTAGGCTGGTACAGACTGCCTGCGCTTCACGCCACTATGTATGCCGGTCAAGAGACCCAATCGCTTTACTTTCTGGATCAGGTTCGATCGTTTCACAAGCATCGAGTGGCTCGCATTCATGCCGAGGATTACGGCGCAGACGAAGTGCGTAGTTCCGTACAGGCCGGTAAAGCGGTTGGCGTTGATGCGCTCAGCTTTCTCACGGCGTTCTAGGGAATCCTGATGACGACGACGACGATGACGATGACGATGACGAAGGTGGAGCAGGTGGAGCAGGTGGAGCAGGTGGAGCAGGTGGAGCAGGTGGAGAAGGTGGTGAAGGTGGTGAAGGTGGTGAAGGTGGCAGAGATGGGGGAGATGGCCGAGATAGCACCACGGCGACGCTCCCTGAACTGGCAGCAAGTGCCGGGTTCGCGTGCCGCGTTAGGGCTTCTCGGCTGGGTGCTATTTATTGGTGGCTGGTGGCTTGCGGCGAATGCCGATCTAGCGCCGCAGCGGCTTTTCCCCGGGCCCGATCAGGTTTTTGTCAGCCTGTATGAATTGTTTACTGAAAAGAATTTTGCGTCGGATGTGTGGGCTAGCATCAAGCGGATTCTGTTGAGTTTCTCCATCGCAATTGTCATTGCATTACCATTGGGATTGCTAATGGGTTCGTATCCCCGGGTCGATCATCTGCTCGGGCCGCTGGCCGGAGCATTCCGCTATTTACCTGCGCCGGCATTCATTCCGCTGCTGTTGATGTGGTTGGGTACCGGTGAAGAACAGAAGATTGCATTGCTGGTGATCGGCGTCTTGTTCTTTCTGATCACCATGATTTCCGACGCAACCCGACAGGTCCCGAAAGTCTATACAGAGACAGCCAAAACGCTTGGCTTGAACTCGGCGCAGATACTTTGGTCAGTCATTTTTCGTTTCAGCCTTCCGGCCTATGTTGATGTGTTTCGGCAAATGCTTGCGGTCAGTTGGACATACCTGGTGATCGCTGAGATTGTCGCCGCTACCGATGGCATCGGGGCGATGATGATGCGCGCCAAGCGTTTCGTCCACGTCGATGAAATCATGGCTGGAATATTCGTGATAGGGATGCTTGGCTTGATTTTTGATGCGCTCTTCAAGGCGCTGCATCGAGGCTCATTTAAATATTTGGGAAGGTCGTAGTACCTGGATTATTCATTTCACTGAGGAGTAAATAGTATGCGTTTTATACGTTATAGCATCGCCGTTTTTGCATTGATTCTCGGCAGCGCGGCACACAGCGCGGAGCCGGTAAAACTTACACTTTTTTCCTGGCCCGGCTACGGGTTTTGGTTTATTGCCAAGGAAAAAGGTTTAGCGGAAGGTCTCGAGCTCGATATCAGTATCATCGAAGACCCTTACCAGAGCTTCGCCTTAATGAGCGCAGGTGAGCTGGATGCAAGCTCCAGCACTGCCGAGTATGGTCCGATTGCGGCGGATAAGGACGTAGGGGTCAAACTCGTAACCTACACAAATCCGTCCTACGGCACAGACAAGATTATTCTGGCACCGGGCATTACCAGTGCCGAGCAGCTGAAAGGGGAGACAGTTGCTGTGCTTGAAGGCGGTCTCACACAAATATTTATGGCTGAGTGGCTCACCGACAACGGCGTGGAAATTACAGAGGTCAGCTTTACCAATCTGATTATGGACGACGCCGTAGCGGCCATGGTGGGTGGGACAGCGGCAGCTGCTGAATTCTGGGAGCCCTTTGGCTCGCAAGTGCTGGAAGCAATGCCTGGCGCGACAGTGGCGGCTGACTCAACCGAAGAGAAGTACATCACCACTGCTTTGTTGGGCGACGCCATGTATATGAGCACCAAGTTTCTTGAGGAGCGTCCAGAGGATGCCGCGAAGCTTATCCGTGCGTACTTTAATGCCGTTGAATTCTGGAAAAGCAATACCGCCGAGGCCAACCAGATCATCGCCGATGGTCTGAAGTTTTCAGTGGCAGATGTTGAAATGGTATTGGGCAATAACGGCGAAATCATGAAAGGTGGTATTGCTGTTTTTGATATCGACCAAGCAGCGATCTTTATGGGATTAAAACCCGGCACACTGCCGCTGAATATCGCAGCAGACGGTATGAAAGCACACTGGGATATCACCACGGACTGGTGGCTGAAGTTTGGATTTGTCGACAAGGCGATGCCGATGTCGTCAGGAGTTGATACCGCGCCATTGGAGGCGGCGTTGAAATTATGACGAGCCCGCTTCAGAAGCATGCTGTTCCGGGGCTCAAGGTCTGCGGCGTTAATAAGACGTTTATGCTGCAATCTGGGCAGCATTTACGTGCCCTAAGCGATGTTAGCTTTGAGTTGCAAGAAAATCAGATAGGTGTTCTGCTCGGCCCATCAGGTTGCGGAAAATCAACTTTGTTACGATTGATTGCAGGACTTGAATCTCACCAGACCGGTGAGATTCAGGTGGCGGGCAAAGCCATCAGCGGGCCGGGTCTTGATCGCGGCATGGTATTTCAGGATTACAGTTCGTTTCCCTGGCTGAACGTGGAAGAAAACGTCGCGTTTGGGCCTGTGCATCGTGGTGAGGCGATGTCACTGCGCGAGGGCGTGGTTGATCATTTTATTCAAGCGGTGAAGCTCGGCGGATTTGAAAAGGCGTATCCCCATCAATTGTCTGGGGGCATGCAGCAGCGCGTGGCCATTGCGCGCAGTCTGGCCAGCAATCCGGCCGTGCTGCTTATGGATGAACCCTTCGGCGCGCTAGACCCTGAAACACGCTGGCAAATGCAAAGCCTGTTGCTTGAAGTCGTAAAAAAGGAGCGCACCACGGTCCTTATGGTGTCGCACGATATTGAAGAAGCCCTTTATCTTGGCGACGTGGTGTTTTTTATGGGCACCCGGCCCGGCAGGATTCTTGATGTCATCCGCCCTAATTTTGAAAGGCAGAGTGAAGACCGAGACGCGATGCTCGATCTAAAAGAGTACCGTCTGCTGGAAAAAATGATTCGTCAAATGATGCGCTCGCAGTCACTCGCTTGCGCGTAATAGTCGCAGAAAGTCTGCCACAAAGTTTTCCAGACTGTTCTCAAGATCGGCAAGCTCCGGATAAAAAAGCCAGCTTTGTGTCAGGCCCATTAAGTAAGCATACATCGAAAAAGCCGCGGCCTCCGCAGGCCGCGTTGACTCGATACCACGCAATCGCCTGAAGCGCTCTACCATACCAGTGAAGGTCAGGATTAGAGATGAGGTCAGCGCACGTTCGCGCTGCAAGGTCTTCGATACTTCCTCTGTGAACTCAGTTTTGTTCAGGAAGATTTCAAAAGACTGACGGAAATAGGCATCGTCCAGCAACAGGCGCAACCAGCGTCGGGCAAAATCGGCCGCCACGTCCTCAGGGTCCTCCTGGACTTGCGAATCTCCATACTCATCAATCAGTTGCTCAAGGGGCACCTGAGAGTACGCCAGTATCGCTTCAAACAACTCTTCCTTATTTGCGAAATGCCAGTAAATAGGGCCGCGCGAGCAACCCGCTTCAGCGGCGATCAGACGTAACGTTGTGCCACTGTAGCCGCGCTGCCCAAACAGTTTCAGTGCGGCATCAAGAACGCTTTGTCGGGTTTTTGCGGCGTCTTCTTTGGTTCTTCGCATAGGCTCTTTATAGTTTTTAAGGTGACAAGGGGCGTGCCCGAATGGCTTTTATTTTAGCCGAAAAGTGGCACGTAGGTGGTGAATTGAATGCTAAAGGGTTGGGACTGTGCGGGGCAAGCTCTCCGTATAGGCTCGCCCCGCGGATGGCCATCCACGCGCCATAACCTCAGTCTGTCCCTGTAATCTCTACTCGCTGCGCCACTTAAGTGGCGCTTTTGGGCTTGAGTAAGTGCCACCGTGTCGGGTTTCGACCACACAAGCGTGAGTTGGCGAACAGCACCCATGGGCCTGATAGTTATCCAAACAGGTGCAGGTAGCGTTTGATTTCCCAATCGGAAATCGTGTTGTGGTAACTCTCCCATTCTGAGCGTTTAAATTCAACAAACGCTTTGTGCATGGCCGAACCCATTACTGCGTGCGCGAGTGGATCTTCGGCAAAAGCGTCAGTCGCTTCCGCTAGCGTTTTCGGCAGACACTCAATGCCGGCCTCTACAATCTCTGCATCGCTGTAGTTGTACATATTTTCGCGGTGTGGTTTGCCGGGATCCAGCCCTTGCTCAATTCCTTCAAGCCCCGCCGCGAGCATTAATGCTGCGCCGAGGTAGGGGTTGCAGGCGATATCGGGTGCACGGCATTCAACACGTGAGCCGGCACTGGGGATGCGCAACATGTTGGTGCGATTGTTGTTGCCGTAGCAGCAGAACACGGGGGCCCATGTGGAACCCGACATGCTGCCCTGTCGCACCAGGCGTTTGTAACTGTTGACGGTGGGTGCTACCACCGCGCTGATGGCTCTGGCATGTTGCAGAATGCCACCGATAAACTGGTAGGCCAATGCCGACACTCCACAGTCATAAGTGTCTCTCCCCGACGCCGGGCTGAACAGATTCTCTTTGGTCTTGATGTCCGCCAGCGACATATTGAAGTGTGCGCCGCTCCCGGTGCGGTTTGCGAATGGCTTTGGCATAAAGCTGGCAAACGCACCATGTTTGCGCGCAATTTCATTTGCCAACAAACGGAAGTAGATAATGCGATCGCACATGGTCAGTGCGTCACTAAAATTGAAGTCTATCTCAAACTGGCCATTCGCATCTTCGTGGTCAAACGAGTAAACGCCCCAGCCCATGGACGCCATGGCCTGCACAAGATCGTCGAGAATTGCGATGTTGTCCATCATCGAGGGAATGTCATAGCAGGGCTTTTCCTGGACGTCGCGGGCACTCACCGGAGCAAAGCCACCGTCCGCCGTTTTGCGCAGTACAAAGAACTCGGTTTCTATCCCCAGATTGAAGGTGAAACCCATGGCTGCGGCACGGTCTAGCTGGCGTTTGAGGATGTTGCGTGAACAGGCCTCAAAAGGTTTGCCGTCAAGGTATAGATCGCTGGCGAACCATGCCAACTCCGGATTCCACTGGCACTGCTGCATCGATTGTGGATCGGGCATTGCGGCGACTTCGTTGTCGGAAATATCCTGCGGAACCCCGTCTAGCGCGGCTCCCGTAAACAACTCGGAACCCGCGAACATCTGCTTAAAGTGATTAACGGGCACGAATTTACCTTTGCTGGCCCCGTGGATATCCACGTAGCTGGCGATACCGTATTTGACGCCTTTCTCAAGGCAATCCTGTTTGATTGTTTCAATGTCCATGTGTGCTCCTTAATAGGGAATAAATATTGCTAGTAATCTTGCTATATATGCCTGAGTGTCTAGGGACCTGTAGGTCCGCTTTTCTACTTACCTATTTTACAATCAAGAAACATGCCAAGGTGCATGTTTATCTGCTAATCAGTCACGTACGTAGGGCAACACTATGAATTGCAACAAAAAATGGCATGAATACGATTTTGATCTGGGTGATTTTCAACTGCAAAGTGGCAAGGTTCTGCGGCAGGCGAAGTTGCGGTGCCACCAAAGTGGTGCACCCAACGCACCAGGAGACAACCTTGTCATTTTGCCTACCTACTACGGGGGGCGCGGTGACGGCAATCACGCCTGGGTTGATGCCCTCGATAGTCCAATCAGCGCCTCACAGTACTGTGTACTTATTCCGTGCCTGTTCGGTGCAGGGGAGTCGAGCTCACCGAGCAATGCAGCTGTCTCGCAACGTGGCCCCGCCTTCCCCCGGGTAACAATTTTTGACAATGTTCGCGCCCAACATGTGCTGTTGCAGGCGAGGTTCCCTGGCATAAAACCGCGACTCGTGATGGGCTGGTCGATGGGCGGCATACAGGCCTTGCAGTGGGCGGCGAGTTATCCGCAGGAGGTGGGCAGCGTTCTGGCAGTGTGTGCCACGGCCAGGTGTTACCCGCATAATCGTCTCTTCCTGGACGGCGTGGCCAGTGCGTTGAAGGCGGACCAGGACTTTGCCGATGGAAATTATAAAGCGCCACCCGCTCGTGGCCTGGCAGCGTTTGCCAGAGCCTATGTCAGCTGGGCTTACAGTCAGGTGTTCTTCCGCGACGGATTGTATGAGAATCTCGGCTTCGAATCGATTGACGCGCTGGTTGATTATTGGATCGCGGATCACCTGCAGCAGGACGCCAACGATTTACTTGCTCAGTTGCAGACCTGGCAGGACGCCGATGTGCTGCCCTACCTGCAAGACGCCGCGGCGACCAGCACCGAATCTGTGGTACTTTCCTGCCCTGCCATACTCATGCCGGGTAAAACTGATCTGTATTTCACGGCGGCGGATGCAGCACTGGATGCCGAAAGACTAGGTGCTCAATTAATTTTACTGAATTCCGACTATGGGCATGTCGCGGGCGGACCCGGTCGCCTCTCGGAAGAAACAAAGGCGATATTCAAGGCCGTCGAGTCGCTATTGCTGCGGAGTGCTTGAGTTATTCCGCCATTCCTCAAAGGAAATCTGCCTGCCCGGATATGCTGGATTTGCGAATGGCCAGCAATCACGAATCCAGGCCTCCACGGTCGCAAACAGGTGCTCGTCCAGTCCCTCAGCAACGCGCGATTGACGCACCCACATGGTGATCTGCGCGTCGAAGTCGGGCTTGCGCGTCGGGTAAATATAGACACATCCCATGACCTCGGCTTCATCCAGGCTGACGACCGTGTAGGCAAATGAGGTGCGCAGCTGGAACTCGACCTGGTGCCAGCCCAGTTCAATTGCATTTTGTTCCAGCGTCAATCCTAGTGGCCACTCGCCGCCCGGATCATAAACGGTGCGCAGGCGCTCGCTGCTCGACGTGACCGCATCAAAATCCTTGACCGTATCGCCAGCAGTCAATGGGCGAATACGCATGTGATCGGTCTCCAGCACCTGTGGCAGGGAGAAGTCATCGGCGACCAGCGGTGGGTTGTACATTGCTATCTCCTGGCCGATCTGGCGCTAGTTACTGGGCAACGAATCCGCCGTCTACTGCCATGGCCTGACCGGTAACGAACGACGCATCATCTGAACTCAACCATACAACCATGTGCGCCACTTCTTCGGGTGTTCCCAGTCGTCCCAATGGATGAAGTGACGTCACTGCACTCTCAATCTGTTGATTATCATTAATCAGTCGATCTGCCATTTCAGTGCGAATAACCCCGGGGCAGACCGCGTTGACCCGGATGCCTGATTTTCCGTACTCGATGGCCCCCGCTTTGGTCAATCCTACAACGCCATGCTTGCTTGCATAGTAGGCAGACCCGAACGGCCCACCGACCAGGCCGGCAACCGATGCTGTATTGACGATGGTGCCGCTACCTTGTTTGAGCATCTGCGCAAGCTCGTACTTCATGCACAGCCAGACCCCTTTGAGATTGATGTCCATCACTTTATCCCACGAGTCCTCCGGGTAATCGGCGATAGGGGTGCCCACAGCGCCTTCAATCCCGGCGTTATTGAACGCGCAATCCAGTTGCCCATAGGATTCCACTGTTGTGTTGATCATGGCCTCGACATCGGCCCGTTTCGATACATCTGCCCGGACAAACAGGGCTTGGCCTCCTGCACTTTCAATAGCGCGTACGGTGTCTTGACCCCGCTCGACGTTTACATCCGCGACAACAACTCTGGCACCTTCTTTGGCATATGCCAGCGCTGAGGCTCTGCCAATGCCTGAGCCGCCGCCCGTCACCAGCGCAACTTTTTCGTTTAAACGTCCTGCCATACCCAGACCTCACAGTGTTGGTTTGTCTCGGGGTGTTCCGAGCTCATGCCGCTGAGAAGCGTATATCAATTCAGGTGCGATTGCAGTGTTTGAGCAGGATAGCCGGTGCCCATCTTGATCCAGGTACGGGTAGTATGATTCTTGAGAGAGCTATTGCCGCCGTTGCGGTGGCGGGATTCACCCTAAAAAATACGGGTAGAGGGTTCTCGCGTTTTTCGGCAAAGAGGCATCAAAAAGCCTGCCGGACGATGACAAAGCGAGTGGCATTACGAAAACCCTCTGCGCAGAAATTTGACGATTCTCAAGAAGAACTTGTCGTTTGGAGCCCCAAGAGCGGCAACGCGTTTAACAACTCTTCAGAAACGTTTTTTAGACCCTACATACTCCGCAAAAAGTCTCGTCGGCTTGAGGATTTGGTCAAAACATCCGCACCTTCTCCCAAACCGCTACTCTATGTCCTCCATGTCGTGCTGCTACATATGCCTTAGCGATACCTTAAGCCGGAGACACTTTTTTGTACCGACCACAAGATTTCATTCTCCAGTCGCAAAAACATGGCCTACGACTTAGTTCCAGCCCTTACAGACGTCCTTGGTATGAAAAGGCCGTGGCAGACAAGAGGATGTCCGCCAGTGCATAAATGCATTGCGGACCGCGGGGATGAGAACGTGCTATTTTCTTCGCTCACGCCGAATTACATTAACGTGGCTCATGCCTTTTTTGGCCCGTTGGAATCTCTACGCAACCCACGCACCGAGATTCCGCCATTGGGCTTGGTCGTCGGCAAAATCGAGTCCAAAATAAAAGCGAACAAAGTGCTTGTCGCAATCAACGGGCACTTTGTAACAGGGTCGCCCATGCTTACGTTCAATGGTATTAACAAGTCGTTTATAGCCATGCTGCCCGTTGGCGCATTGTCCAGACAGAATGATATTGGAATATATCTGGTCGATGAAAATGGTCTTCTCGAACTAACAATTCAGTAAAAGTGTACTCGCCACGCACAGTCTTTAATGACGAGCAATAAGTGTGTTCTCACATGTGAGCAGTACTTACATAGGCTTCAAGTCACTACCTGAGTGCCACTTTTGCGCTTAAGTAAGTTCCATTCTTCTCAGACATCGATAGTTACTTACTAGTAATCACTATTTTATTTATACTCCCTCAGGAATTGACAGGAGAGCGCCCATGGCCGTAACCGTATCCGCTGATAAGCTAGCGTTGCAACGCTTGTATCATTGGGAATCCAGCACGCCGCAGCGTGTGGTATTCACGCAGCCCATAGGGAGTGGCGTGGTTCAGGATTTCACTTGGGAGCAGGCGCTGGATCAAACCCGTCGCATGGCGGCACATCTCAAGAGTTTGGGCTTCGAGCCGGGGTCACGCATTGCCATTCTCGCCAAGAACACGGCGCACTGGATAATGACCGACTGGGCGATCTGGATGGCGGGTTATGTATCGGTGCCGCTTTATCCGACGTTGGCAGCGCACACGGTGCGCCAGATCCTTGAGCACAGTGGCGCCGAGTTGCTGTTCATCGGCAAGCTCGATGTGTGGGAGGAAATGCAAGCAGGCGTGCCGGCCGAGCTACCCTGTATCACGCTCCCGCTGGCGCCGCCGACTGACTACCCTGCCTGGGACAGCATCATCGCCACTACCGAAGCAATGCAGGATAGCCCGCTGCGCGATGGCGCTGAACTGTGCACATTGATCTACACCTCAGGTACCACGGGTATGCCCAAGGGCGTGATGCATAGCTTTGAAAATTTCGCTTGGTCAGTGAACATCGGGCTCAAGCGCATCAACCTTGATTCCTCGGGGCGGATGTTAAGTTACCTGCCGCTGGCCCATGTGGCTGAGCGCGTACTGGTCGAGCACGGTCTACTGGCAACTGGCATGCACGTATTTTTCGCCGAGAGCCTCGATACCTTCGCCAGCGATATGCAGCGGGCGCGTCCAACGGTGTTCTTTTCCGTTCCGCGATTGTGGGTCAAGTTCCAGCAAGGCGTGCATAGCAAGATGCCGGCCGCGAAGCTGAACCGTTTGCTGAAAATTCCAATCGTCCGCGGCATCGTGCGCAAGAAGGTGCTAGCGGGCCTGGGGCTGGATGAGTGTGCCTTCGCTGCCGGCGGTGCCGCACCCATGCCCACTGCGCTGCTTGACTGGTACGGCACGCTCGGCTTGGAGATTATCGAGGTTTACGGCATGAGCGAGAACTGTGGTGTCTCTCATGCCACACTGCCAGGTCAGCCGTTCCCGGGCACCGTTGGCCCGCCGTATGAGGGCGTAGCGCATCGCATTGCACCGGATAGCGGCGAAATCGAGATGAAGAGCGAGGGACTCATGCTGGGCTACTACCAGGCACCCGAGCAGACTGCAGACACGTTTACCCACGACGGTTGGCTGCGCACGGGCGACAAGGGCGTCATCGATGAACGGGACAATCTTAGAATCATCGGCCGGGTCAAGGATCTGTTCAAGACCGGCAAGGGCAAGTATGTCGCTCCCGGGCCGATTGAGAACAAGCTGGGTACTCACCCTGCTATTGAGGCGTGTTGCGTTACCGGTGCCAACCTTGGTCAGCCGTTGGGCCTGCTGATGCTGGCTCCTGAAGCCATGGCTAGCGCGGGGAGCGAAGCCGGGCGCAACGCGTTGGGAGAAACACTGGCGGCCCACTTGCAAGCGGTTAACGCGCAACTCGATCCCCATGAGCGGTTGGACTGTGTAGTCATTGCCGCGGAGGCGTGGACGGTAGATAACGACATCCTCACGCCGACGATGAAGATCAAGCGCAACAAGCTCGAAGAATTGTTCGAGGATGATTACGAGCGCTGGGTTGGCGCAAAGCAGAAGGTCATTTGGTTGTAGGCGAGCATTGCCACTGGCGTTGGCGCGCGATCCGCCACTCCTGCATACTCTGGTAGAGCGAGCGAACCAAGCAGCCTGTCCCCGTCATTATCCTTCAGCTCGGCATAGGGTGGCCCCTCGCGCTTGCCGATGTCGCGGATGTCCGCCCTCAAGCAGCACATCTCGGCCTGGAAACGGCGTCGGCGAATCATGATCACTCAGGGAATAGCCCAGCAGGGTATGGATAGACTGATCGCTTGCAGCGTGGTGGCCGAGGATGCCTGGTCATGCGCGCCAGACCATGTGCTGCAGAAGAGTGAACTGTGATTCTGCCAATTTGCCAGGAGACTTCACCAAGGTGCACCTTAATGCGCCATCAGGAAGCGCCAATTCGGTCGCAGACAACGATAAGACGCCATGAGGCAGTTCTGATAGGCAACTGTTTTCGATGACGAGGTTGTCAAGCGGGCGATGCTCTCACGCCAGATAACAACCCGGGCTGGCGAATGATTTCCCAATAGGAATGACATTGTCACCGAAACCCTTAGAATGAGGGTCCGTAACGACCGCAGGCCCCGTCATGATCTCTCCTGAAATGGAAAAAGCGCTTCTCAGCCAGCTGAACGATGAATTTTCTTCCGCGTATCTTTACTTGGCCATGTCGGCCTATTGCAGTCATCTTGAATTTAACGGCGCCGCCGGTTGGTTCAAGCTGCAGTACGAAGAGGAGCACGTTCACGCCACAAGAATCTATAACTATCTTGTCGAACAGGGCGTGCAGATTGTGTTGGGAGCGTTGTCGAAACCGCCCAGTGAATATGGCAAATTGTTAGACGTATTCAAAACCTCACTTTCTCATGAGCAGTCAATGACTGCCAGGCTCAACGATCTCAGTGATCAGGCACTGAAAGAGAAAGACCACGCTACTTATAACCTGTTGCAGTGGTTTGTGAACGAACAAGTGGAGGAAGAGGCGACTCTCGGTGGCGTTATTTCCAAGCTGAAGCTCGTGAAAGATGACGGCTATGGCTTGCTGATGATCGACAACGAGCTGGGCACCAGAAAGACGGCTGCTGCCAGCGCCTGAAACCCGCTCTATCGCTCGTGCAGTGCTCGTCCGGGCGCTTGTTGCGTTGCATCTGAGCTGCACCTGACACTATGGTTTACTAGCCACGGTTAAAAATAAGCCCTACTGACCCGATGGTGTTTCCGTCGGTAAAGTGAAGACAAACAGCGTGTTTCCAGTACCTGCCTGATACCGCCCAACGCCGCCAAACAGGGCTGTATAGCCAGAGTTCACTGCCAGCCCGTCACCGGTAATAATGATGCCGGCACCATCAATTGTTCCGCCATCGCCTTCGACGCCATTAATATCGGTGAGACTCTGATTGACGGTGTACTCCCACAGCTCTGCGCCATCCGCGACTGAAAACGCCATTAGGGTGCCATCAAGAGCGCCCGCAAGCAGTACATCATTTGTGACTGACAGAGACGCGGAGAACAGCAACGGTGTCTCACGCCCTTCGTACTCACGAGTCGGTTGGACTTCCCAGAGTAGTTCGCCGCTGATGGGATCAAGCGCATAGATGCCGGGGTTTGCGCCGGGAATCAGATCTTCCAGATTGCCACTGGCCGGGTCAATCTCGAAATCGGTCGCCGCTGCAAAAATACGCACACCATCAGTGGCCATTCCCCAATGGATGCCACCCAGTTTGGTACCGAGGCTGAGTTTGCGTGCCCAGATCAACGCACCATTATCCGCATTTAGCGCATAGACCATGCCGCCCTTGTCCCCTGCGATCAACGTGTTGCCGTCGTTTAGCAACATCGGAGCCGCACCAAAGTCAAAGTCATGACCCTCGGGGTTGGGGCAACGCATTACCACGCCGAACTCACAGGCATAGTTCCAGGCGTCCCCGGCGGTGGCCTGAAACATCCAGTTCACCTGACCATCGGCAAGATCCAAAGAAATAATGGCGTCAGAGGTGAGGGTGGTGGGCTCTGTGTAGTTCTGGCCGGTGCCAAAAATAACGGCGTTCCGCGTTTTATCAATAGTGGGAGTGGACCAGACCGGGGCGCCATTAGGGCCCTTGCGCGCGTTGGGCTCAATAATCTGTGTGGCCTCGGCAGTCGTATGGTAGTCCCACAGGCGTTCGCCAGTGCTGGCATTGAGTGCGACGATCATGCCATGGGATATGCAGCATCCTCCGGGAAGAAAAGCACCAAGGACAACCTCCTTGGAGGAAATGGGAACGATTAGCGTGTTCTCGTGAATCTGCATGCCGCCGGTAATAAAGTGCAGGGTGGTATCGATGCCCGCAAAAACCCGCCAGCGTTGCTGTCCTGTGACGGCATCGACTGCGTGTACATAACCGTTGGAGTCCCCTACATAGACGGTGGAATCAGTGGCGGATCTTGTGGCCAGCAGGACAGTGGCCGAGCGGAATAATGTCGCGTCTATTGGATTGGTATAGCGCCAGTAAGCGCACCCGCTATAGCGATTGATCGCTGACAGCGCATTGCCTGCAGTAAAAAACAGGGCTTGTGCGGTAGCCGCACTTGCACCGCGCATATCGCTTACGCCGTGATTGGCAATAGTGTAGCTGAGCTGCATGTCACCAATATTGTCGGCGTTGATAATCGATACGCTATTGCGCGTATTTTCGAGATCAAAACCAAAACCGCTGACAATGAGCGGGGCTGTGATATCAACCGCATTGTCGCATTCTCCGCCTCGCGGCTCTTGCACATAATGGTAGGTCTGAAAAGGTAGCAGTGACGTTCCTGCTTGCGTTGAATCATTGTTATCGCTGCAGGCAGCGCTGATTATGGGCAATAAGAGCAGTGTTGCGAGACGCATAAGCAGAAATTTCGAAGCAAGAACGACAAAAAGATCCTAACGTGAATACTCTGCTGTGCCAAGTTGGTCAACGAAGTGTAGTCGGGCACGCGACAACGGAGAGAATTTATCCGACCTCCGGATTTCTCTGCATAGCTGATAATTTGAGGTTGCATGGAAATATTTAGATCAGTTTTGTGTGCCACCTGTGCCGCGCAGACTGCAACGCGCGGATACCGTGTAGTTTACAGCGGTGGAGGATTGGATTTACGTATTGGGGATGGGGGGGCAGGCAGGTGGCGATTTGACTCCAAGCGCCACCTGCATTAGAGCTATCAGGAGTTGGGCATGATCACAGCGTCGATAACGTGAATTACGCCGTTCGATGCTTCGATATCAGTTGCAACCACATTTGCGCCGTCGACCATTACAGCACCATCTGCTGTCATGATAGTGATGGTGTCGCCTTCAAGACTGGTCGCTTCGGTTAACGTCACCACATCAGCAGCCATGACAGTGCCAGCCACAACATGGTAGGTCAATATTGCGACAAGCTTGTCTTTGTTCTCAGGTAGCAACAACATTTCTACGGTGCCATCGGGCAATTGTGCGAAGGCTTCGTTGGTCGGTGCAAAGACAGTGAAAGGGCCGTCACCAGAAAGCGTCTCTACCAGGTCTGCGGCTGTCAGCGCTGCTACCAGCGTAGAAAAATCGGGGTTGCTAACGGCGATTTCAACAATGCTGGGCTTTGCTTCGGCGGCTGCAGAAGAGCCAGCATACGCGGCGGTAGTGCCCAGGAATGTTGCGCTCAAAGCAACGACAGCGAGTAATTTTCCAACAATAGTCATGATTGTTTCCTCATAAGGTTAGTGACGCGAGCAGAATTATTCGGCTCCAAATTAAATACGCCTTGCCGGGAAAGTTAGATCAGGTTTTCAGTTTGCGCGTTTTAGCCACCTGATTTAGTGGTAGAAGCCAAGTTGGTCAATCGTTAGGGACATGAGACATGAGACA
>Ga0105050_10001444_pt1 | contig 35761 bp, 48 predicted proteins | sample FRY01_FD_78088 | JGI IMG/M metagenome (GOLD analysis project Ga0105050, IMG submission 78088) | Freshwater microbial communities from Lake Fryxell liftoff mats and glacier meltwater in Antarctica - FRY-01 | ecosystem: Environmental > Aquatic > Freshwater > Ice > Glacier meltwater ...
AAAGAATTCAAAACAAAACCATTGCAAAATGCAGTAAAAGAACTTCAAAGACATGGTCTTCAACCAGATGTAATACTTTGTAGGACAGAAACTCCAATGCCAGACAAGATATTACAGAAAGTTTCACAACTCTCAAATGTAGATAGAGATGCTGTATTTGATGCTCCAGACTTTGATTCCATATATCAAGTTCCGCTTGCATTTTACGATAGGCATGTAGATGACCTTTTTGTAGATTTATTTCATCTTAATCGTAGTGCGTGCAGAATACACAAGTATCGTGAGGTAGTAGAGAAGCATACAAAAAACGATTTTCAGTCAGTCACTATAGGTGTATTTGGCAAATATGAAAATTGCGATGAAGCTTATATTAGTCTTAAAGAAGCCTTGCTTAGTGCTGGTATTGCTAAAGATGCAAAGGTGATCATCAAGTGGTTTAAGTCTGAAGAATTAGAAAAATACAAAGACGCAAGAGGATATCATAAGTTTTTCGATGAACTTGATGGTGTTATTGTTCCTGGTGGTTTTGATAATCGTGGAATTGAGGGTAAAATTAAAGCCATTCAGTATGTCAGAGAGAAAAAAATACCATTTCTTGGTATATGTCTTGGGCTTCAATGTGCAGTCATAGAATTCGCTAGAAATGTGTGTGGACAACAGAGTGCAAACAGCATGGAATTTGACAAGGACTCCACGCACCCAGTTGTCAGATATGTTCAAGGTCAAGATAATATCATTAAGAAGTCTGGAAGCATGCGTCTTGGTGCATACGACTGCGATTTAAAAAAAGACTCTATAGCATACAAAATGTATGGTCAAAAAACGATCAGAGAAAGACATAGACATAGACTTGAAGTTAATGAAGATTATGTGCAGGAGTTTGAGTCTAAAGGGTTTTTTGTTAGCGGAAGAAATCCCCAAACTAATCTTATTGAAATTATGGAGATCAGTAGCGATATTCATCCATATTTTATAGGAACTCAAGCTCATCCTGAGTTTAAATCTCGGTTAACTGTGGCTTCTCCTCTTTTTGTTGGTCTAATAGCGGCTGCTATTAACAACAAAAAACCAAACTTGGAAGCCATAAATAAACCATGAACTTTAAAGAATTCTTAATGATGGAAGACAAACAAGACCTTGGCAAAAAAATAGGTCCTATACTTGATGCTCTTCAAGGTCTTATGGCAAATGCAGGCAAAAAAAATCAAGCAACAATAACAGCAACCGAAAACATTATATCTATGATACAGAGCGTTGCTAACAATCCAATCTACGATGAATCCATACCATATTTACAAAAATTTGGTGATATAGGAGTCTACATTTCAAAATCTCTTTATGGAGAAATTGATGAAGATATCCCTAGTGTTCTTCAGAAATCTATAGCTTCAATTCAGAAAATGGTTGAAAAACTTGGTGTGCCAATTAACTCTCTTGGGGTGGATGACGCAACAAAAGACAAAGATTCTCAATCCACATCGGCATTGCAAAATCAGACCAAAGGTAAGGGCAAGGCAACAGTCCCACCATCAGACAATAAGGTTGTTGAACCAACAGGTCCAGGCACAAGTCAACAGGACTCAAATCCACCGCTTGGTGGAAGTACAGGCATGTTGAATAACTTCTAGGAGAAAAATATTTGTGCGGTATAGCTGGATTCGTAGGTAAGTCTAAAAATTTAAAATTATCTTTTTCTATTCTTTCTTCGTTATTCCGAAAGATTGAATCAAGGGGAATTGATGCGGCTGGTTATTGGATGTCGGAATTTGGAAATGATGGAAAGGTACACTATCACAAGCAACCTGGCAGAAGTACCGAATTAGTCAAATCTGAAAATTGGCTTAGCAAATCTATACTTGATACTAATTTAGCTCTTGTTCACGCTAGAGGGGCTAGTAAGGGATCTGGAAGTCCTTCTAAGAATATAAATAATCATCCATTCGTAAGTGAATCTTATAATTTGGCCGTTGTTCATAATGGCAAGGTTAACAATGAAGATTATGAAAGCCTAATCAAAAAGTATACAGTTGATTCTCAATGCGATAGTGAAATAATACTTCGCATATTTGAACAAGCCGCACTTTTATACAACAGTTCTGAATTAGACAGTTATGTTGGAAGCGTTCCAGAACAACATAGACTGGCAGGAATTAAAGATGTTTTTTCTTTAATCAATAGCGGCCATATGGCTGTTGGAATAGGGGAATGGAAACCCAAAAATTCAAGAAATCTTTGGCTTTTTAGAAACATTCATCGTCCGTTGTGGGTTGCAGATTTAAGGGAAATTCTTGGTCAGGTTTTCTTCTTTTCTGAGCCTTCAATATGGAAAGATTCAATTAGAGACTCTGGTTTAATTGAACTTCACAAAACTAAGATCGTTGAAATACCCAATGATGAAGTGTGGCATTTTAATATTGATTCACATACGCAATATGCCGATGTTCCTAGGAGATATCTTGTATCTCGTAGTGTTTCAAAATTATGGAATCATCAAGGTGGAAAACTTCCAATGATTGTTGATGATGTTTATATTGAGACAATAACTACTTTAACTAATAAGAACAATTTTGCACCGAATATTGATAATCTTGAATTGGTTCTTGCAAGATTAGAAAAACAGGTCAAAAGTGCTCAAGAGATTAGTCGGAACATATATACAACATGCGAATTGATGATTCAGAGTGGATCTATGACAAGGGATGAAGTTGAAAAAGTCATTCAGATTTTAAAGAATCAAAATGATACACTCTTAAATGCAGATACTATTTTTGGCTAGGGGGAATATGAAAAATGAATTTGACAATGAAGATTTCGTTGTGGATGATATTGTTGGAAACAACAAAAAAGGCAAAAAAAAGAAGATTAATGGTAAAAAAAAGGGCAGTAGGGTAGAACGTGAATTGACTAAGATATTAAATAAAAGGTTTAACTGTGAAGATTTTTCAAGATCTGTTGGAAGTGGAAATCGTTGGGGGCAAGTAACCCATCTGCCCAAACATGCAAGAGATGTATTTAGTGGAGATCTTATTGTCCCAGAAAAATTTGTTTTTTGTCTTGAGTCAAAAGGAGGGTATGACGGAATTGACCTAAATTCCATTTTCCAGCATGGAAACAATGAATTAGATAAATTTTTAGAACAAGTTGTAAGTGACTCAGAACGATGTAATAGGAAACCAATGCTGTGTTGGAAACGAACAAGAAAAGCTTGGTTGGCATTTGTTCAGACCAAAGAGATTTTCGGAAAGTGTTTTGAATATTCCTTGATATATAAAAATTGGACAGCAATTTCACTTGAAGTTTTGCTTGATCTTGAAGACGATTTTTTTTATCAATTCTAAATGAACGATTCCAAATTATGTATTGTACAATTATTGTCTATGTAAGATGTAATCCCATTTTCCATTATAAACCAATGCCATTTTTTGGGATGACTAGCCTTGAAGTTGTCTCCATATCCATCTGTCAAAACAAATATATGTGGATGTAGGCAAGACAAAGATTTTATCTCTTTTTTTACGAAATTTTCAAGTACGCTAAAGGAAGTTCCCCCACCACCATACATTCTTTTTTCTTTTAGAAAAACTTCCTTAACTTGTGTATCAAAACAGAATGTTCTCACATTGAATTTATGTTTATTTAATCCATTTGCAGCCGAAAAGAACCTTTCTATTTGGCTATAGCAGCTTCCTGATGTGTCCATAAAGAAAAACACATCAGTTTTAAATTCTGATTTTACTGTTTGATAGGTTTCTATTTCACTTGGAATAAATAAACATCGTTCAAGCAAAGAGTGATTTCTTGATGATCTTAGCCATTGTTCAGCAATCCCATAAGAATCTTCATTGTGTTGTCTTTCCCATTTTTTAATTACTGTTTCCCATTTTCTTTTTATTGGTTTTTTTTTGCCTGCTAATTCGATCCATATTCCTGCCATAGTTCCAGCGAAGCTTTTTGCTTTATTTTTCTTTATAAGTTCTTTTATTATGTTGATCCCTTCTGGTTTCTCCTCATTGAATACTTCAATCAAGAAATCATCTAATCCAACAGCCAGTCCAGAGTGGTCGTCAAGTGCACCAGAGTTGTATCCAAGAGTTATGGAATGGTTGCCATCACCAAAATTCGATTTATAAAGATTGTAGTAATATTCAAATTGCATATTTTCATCAATTTCTCTATTTTTGAATATTGTATCAGCCCAACAAAGAACTCCTTTTTCTCCGTTTTCATTGAGAAGAGCCTCACCCATATCTTTGTCTATGTCTTCACGAGAGAATCCAAAATTTGATACAAGGGCATGATTGACTACTATGTCTAGACATATGTTAGCTCTTACTTTGTCTTTATCATTTAAACTTTTAGTTCTTATTCCATGGCTAAGTATAATGTGAAGCATTTCATGTGATATTGTGAAGAGTTTTCCAAGAACTGTTAAAGAATTCCAAAATTTTGGATTGAACTGAAACATTATACATTTTCCAGTTTTATCAAAGTTTACTGCCGCAGTTTGTATGTCTTCATTAATTGATGGTTTTCCAACAGACCATAATTTGTAAAATATGGGATGAAAATTTTCAAGCATAGATGCTAGTTCGCCCCATTCATTTGATTTTATCTCATACATTTAACTTATAAAACCCCCTTTTTTTGCATTGTTCGCTGAATTCAATCCCAACTTCTGAATTCTGCGTAAAGTGTCGCTTAATCTTTGTTGTCAGCTTTTGGTCGCTGTCTGCGCTCAGTATTTCAAATACAATCTGAGCGTACACATCTATGGTCACTACATTTGACATTACACTCTTAAGTACTTTGTCACTAGATGACATTAAAGATGCTAGTTTTTCTTGTTTGAGTAGTGGAAGAAACCATTCTAATAGCGGTTTGCTTTCTATGATGTACTTAATAGCTGACGAAAAATTATTTTCATTAGCCATCCAAGCTGAACTAGCTTGTTTATCTCCCATTTTCATTAGTCCTGCTATTTTTTCGCCTGTCGGACCTTCTCGCATAGTGTGCAATAATTTTGACACACCACACTCTTGTGGCAGGTAGTCTCTTAGGTCGCCATTACGTTGATATGCCATAATTGAATAATCAAGTCTGCGTGGAGAAACTATGTTTTTTGTTTCATCGTCAAGTTCGTTCCACCATGATATTGCTGCATCTGCAAGTTCTTTTCCAAATTTAGATCGAAAATAGTCTGCATCTGGTCTATATTCTATTTTTTTGTGAACTTCAAATCTATCTAGTTGAGCAGGATCAAGTCGTTCCACATCATACATTTCACCATCATCATCTGGGTTTATGGCTGCCCAAATCATTCTGAGATTCTTTAGTTTTTCACCATTTATTGATTTGAATTGTATGAGTTCCATTACCGAGTTTCGTATCTTTTTTGCAGATCTGTTGAATTCGTCAAGAAATATAGCCTCGACCTCACCAAGTGCAAAGTCTAAAGGTCTTACCATTTGGATAAAACTTACTTCTTTTTCATCAATTATTTTTTTTGATTCTTTTGGTATGCCTACAAAGTCCGTCCACGGATCCATTGTTGAGGCACTAAAGTACTTCCATCGGACGCCATTTCTAGAAAATGCATCTTTGATCATGGCTGTCTTTCCGACTCCATGTTTTCCAATTAATAGCACATTTTGATTGTGCTTGATCCATTCATCGAATTTGTAATTTAGGTTCATCTGGTTACTCCAAAGCCCAGACTGTACCATAAATTGTTTTATTTTTAAATTAAATCATTCAAAAATTTGCATTTGATTTTTTTCTGAAACAAATGTGTTTTCAGCATATTCAAGTTCAAACCAGACATTGTATATTCCTGAGTCGTATTCGTTCGTGTTAATAAAGTAATACCCATACATTACTTCACGATAGTCCACGAGCTGCCGATCAACTATCAATCGTAGATCTTTTTCCTTTGGGACACAATCACCGCAGGCTTTCTCGATAGATATACGCAAATCTGAGACTATGGCGAGATTTTCGTAATATGATAGAAGATCGGCACCCCGAGGAACATTTGGTGTTACCTGAATGATCAGATAACGTTTTGTTCCTTTGACGATTCTATTAGGCCTAAAACCAAAAGAAAAGTCGTATACTGGAGGAACTGGCGATGTAAACCATAGATTTGGATATATTTTAAATTTGTTTTGTATTTCTGCTTCAGCACATTCATTCTCGCTAAAAGATACGCTCCATATGTCCACATACTGGCCTATGGTGTATAGAGGGCTAGATGCTGAAACTTCCACATAATAAGATCCAGTCTCCTCAGACACCACATTTGTTCCAGATATGCTTTCTACAAGCCTTCTGCCGTCTGGATTTGCTGCATTGGCCATAGTATTGTCAAGAGTGTAAATATCAACTTTTTGAATTGATGTTAGGTCGGCTCTATTGTTGCTATTGTAAGAAAACAAGCGCAACCTGATTGTATCGCTGCAGGTTGGATTTTGCATTCTTTCTTTGAGTGACATCTATTACTTTCTCTTGGAACTAGCCTTGCGTCTTTCAGATTCAATAGCTTGGTTTTCTTTTTCCTTTTGTTCTATGAATCTTTGAACCATCCATTGCCGCACATTGACTGGCATGTTTAGTGTTTTTACTATATCTTGTTGGAGGTGATACATAAAGAAAAACATTTCCTCTAAGAGGTTTTTCCCAAGTGCTAAGCTTGGGTGTTCTTTTCCTTTTTCCTCCGGGGGAAGAAAAAATTTGCTTCAAGTGGCAAGTCGATTGTGAATTCAGCTTGGCAGCTCGGACAATTTATTTCAACATTGGTATCAACACCAAATGGGGGTTCATTAATGACGCTTCGAATATAAGCCACATCATTGATTGGCATGTTTTTCAAAAGTATCTGAAGTTCACCCTTGTCCACGATTCCGTCTATATTTTCAATCAATTGTGCTGTTCTATATGTCAAGGTGTCATCAGTTGCAGAATCACCAAACATCTTAAGTCGTCTTTCTCTGTAGTCGTTGATTTCTTGTTCATCACGACCAGTCGAAAGTCTATAACTAAAGGGTAGCTTAGAATTAGGCAAGGTGTCTTCTAATGCTGGTCCAAAATCATGTGGACACTGATTTACAAAAAGACTGCTTAAGTCAATATTAGTACTAAATTTAGAGGAACATTCTGGGCATTTAACTTCAACATCGTAACTATGTGAATAAGATATTGTTCTCAAATACAACAGAAGATATGTTCGGTCTACCGTAAGAAGATTTTCGACTTTAAAAGTTTCCTTGATGCATTTTTGAAATATCATATTGATGGCTTGACCTTTACGCACAAACCTAGGAGTCGCTAGAATCTGTTCTTCTTCTCCTGTCATTGGCCTAAGCTGTACGATTCCATTGGCTGGACCATTAGTGCCATCGTAAAATCTTCCTTTAGAAGGAAGTAGCACTTCTTCGTACTGTGCAATTGAACTACGGAGAGAATCGAGCAGTTCTTTTAAGTGGTTGCTCTGATTGCTTTGGGCATAACTTGATGTGGCAGTCGATTTTTCAACCACAGGTTTGTCTTGGTTTTTTTTTGCATCACGCAGTCCGCCAAATGAATTATTTGGTTTTTGCAATGTTGATTGAGGGGTTTCGCTTTTTGGTTCTTCAGAACTCTTCTGTTGTTTAATTGCTTCTAAAAATTCTTGTGGCATACTACCTTTTACATTTAAATTGCCTTCTGCTCCACTTGGATTGAAATTATCTTCTGCCATTGTCGACTCCTAAATTTGCTTAGATGTACCGTATTGATTTAAAATAGTGATATGGAGATAAATATTCGTAATATTGAGAAAATAATTTTTCACAATCTTAATTTTTGCCAATGCATTCCCAATATGGTGGATATTAGGGAGGAATGGCTGGTTTCTAAAAGAAATCCTAAATCTTCTTTATCTAAAAGAAGTTTTGCATTCCGATTAATGGAATTACTTGATGAAAATTCCATTTTATGTATCGAATCACAGATTGGTGAGAAAATTACGCTACTTCGAATGAGTGATAAGCTTTCTGATTCTATTGTATGTCCCATAGATTCTATTCCCGAATCAATATGTCGAAACGATTGGTGTTCCGACTTGTGCGTTTATAGGGAAGACGATATAATAAATATAACTTTTTGGAGATAGATTATGGAAGAATTTCTTCTTTTTGTGTTTGCAACTATTGGAATGGCTCACATTGTAGTGGATGGTTCGATAATGGAGCCTTTGAGACGAGCATTTAAACTGGTCGCTTCTAAACTTAAAGTTCCTAAAATCGGTGAGGTTGTTGAGTGCTATATGTGTTGTGGCACATGGTGTGGTTTTTTAATGGGATGGATCTTCTACTCAAAATCGAATGAAATTATCGTTAATTTGCCTATTATATTTGCTTGCGGATGTGCGGGTGGATTTCTCTCTAATGTTGCAGCTATGGTTCTTAATTGGATAGAAGCTGCCACCATAATGAATATGCCAGAGAAAGAAAATGAGTGAACCTGATTACGAAATATATTGTCAATTCTGTCATTATAAGAAAACATTTTCCAAGATGGATGTTGATGGGATGTCCATATCAAGGTCATGTGATGTGCAAGCTGGAATACCAAAATTTAATGCTGCAACAAGAAAAATAGATTCTCAGAATAATAAAAAAGGCAAGCCAAAGGTAAAGTGTCCAAATTGCGGTAGAGTGATTTTTATTGGGAGATATTATGGCGCAATCAAAGAAGATAACCCTTCTTGATATAAAGCAAGCTCTTAAAGATTCTAGATTTCGAACAACATTACCACCAGATATGTTTGATGATATTCAGAAATATTTACGCAACCCAGGATGTGCATGTAACCTTCCACTTTACAAAAAAATATTATCAGAATGTTCTGATCAACTTATAGCATACTATCCAAACAGTGATATATCTGTTGTCGAAGAAGAGCCAAGTCAACTTGTTGTAAATAAATTCAATGTGATTAATTGTTCAATTGGTGATCTTGAGTCGAAATTAAGAAATCTTGGTGTTGGGAGAAAGCAAATAGCAATTTCAAGATTTCAAGATCAAGTTACAGTTATAATTAACGAACTAGATGTTATTTACTGATTCCGTATTGTTTGCTTGATTTAATTAAATTTTTACAACTAATCATCATTTCATTTGGGTACTTCTTATACTTTTCTATGTGAAAAGGATATTCATCATTCTTTAGTCTCCGTGACCCAATAATATAAGCATTTTCATAGAAATGAAATGCTTTTTCATACTTGTTTAGTGAATAATATATGTCTCCAAGAAGACACCAAAATTCAGCCATTAGTGGTTTTTCTATAATGCATTCCAATATCAGTTTCGATGCTTTTTGAAAATCTTTTTTTGAATAAATCATAACAGTAGCAAGATAGTATTTTGTCATTATGTGTGACATATTCTTGGACTTTTCCAAGAATAGGTATTTTTCGGCACAATTTATGAATTCGTCTATTCTTCCATTACTCAAGTGAAGACAAGCAAGGTAGTATTGTGGTTGTGGAGCAAGTGGATTTTGCCTATTCCATTTTTCTAATATGCTTAAAGCTTCTGGTCTTTCGTGCCTAATAGATAAAAGGTATATTTCTGCACATAATGCTTTTGTTTTTATGTGTTCAAAAATAGGGTTTATAAAATGACATTTTTGATCAGAACCGAATAATCTTATTGGCTTGGTTATTACCTGTTCTTGTATTACATTGATTCGTTTTGGAGTTTCGTTGTCTTCCATTTCCACAAACCCACGAAGCAGTCTTTCGTTTGGTTCTACAAATAGCATTGTACAATTTCCAGCTATTAATATTGCTTTATTTTTAGCTTCTGAGAAATCCATATTAAATCCAATACTATTGAATTCACATTCATAGTGTTTTGCGATTTCTTTTGTACTATCTGTGCTGCCTAAATCTGCAATAATGATGCTGCATTCTTGTTCTTTGAATGAATTTATGCAGTCTTCTAGCAAGTCCTCATCATTTTTCGTTATTATGATAATCTTTGGTTTTTTCATCGAATTTTTTTCCAATCAAAAACTTAAATGCTTCTGCTTCATGTTGCATGCCTTTTTGGTTATAATACTCTATCATCTCTCTGTAGTATCTTGGGGAGAATGGATTTTCTAATATTCCAAGCATTATTTCGGAAATTATCATGTTTAATAATCACGCTCCAATAAGAAACAAACTTTCTGTACTTAAGCCATGGGAGGGTTCTGTTGCTACTAAGCCATGGCAGCATCGTGTTACTGCTGCCATCCCTGCCCTTGACACTTACGAACAGCTTGAAACATGCGTGGAGTTGTTAAGACTCCAAACCATTCGTCCTTATATTGTCATTATAGATACTGGAAGCTCCGAAGAGGAGTTTTCGAAGATATCATCAATGAGATCTGAAGACTTAGAAGTTCACAGCATTCGACTTAATGGAGTTTTGCACCCAAGTGACTTTCCTGCAATAGCTATGGATCTCGCTTTCTCTCTTTGTCGTACTGAGTTCATTTATGCTACTCATTCCGATGTTTTTGTCCGTCGTAGAGATTTTCTTGCAGAACTTATCGAAAAGTGTATTTCTATCTCTCCAGTCGTTGGCTATGAGATATCTCCAAGGGCTCACGATGATTGGCATGGGATGGTTTCTCACACGGCCACTATGTATCATATGCCAACTATGGATAGAATCGGTTTTGGCTGGAGTCTTAGAAGGCTTTGTAATCAATTCGGAATAAGTAATCATCGACCAAATCCCAACACTCCAGGTTGGCCTGATACGGAACTTCTTGGCAACTATTTGCTCCGTCAAAACAATATAATTCCCAACCTTATTGGATCTGAAGATAACTTCAAACGAACCATTGATGAGAACATAGATCATTTTCGCAGTTTTACTTCAGGAAAATTGTATAGTTCTTCCTATTATAGAGTAGTTAGTCAATGGTACGAAGAGGCTAAAAGGGCCGCCCTTGAAGGAATTGGTGAATGGAAGAGGTTGCTAACTACATAAAAATTCGTCTTACGATCAAGGAGTTTGATGGCTAATGAATACCTCAATAACAAAAATTTCGAAGTTATTATATCAAGATTCATAATAGTAAAAAAAAATAAGGTCAAGTTTGAAGTTCTAAGTAATGAAATCAAAGAAACAGAAAAACGCACATCAAATAGAAAAAATTTCAAGCGTCCAGAGTCTTGGGATGCCATAGAGAAAGAATATGAATTGCATTTTAAAGAGTACACCTCTTTGAAAGACGGACTTACTACCGCCTTTTATCTTCTTTCGGAAAATATAGTTAGATATAGGAAGTTTAATCTTATAGACCCAGATGATGCTATCCAAGAAGGTGTTCTTATATGCTTTGAGAAGGTTGATAGATTTGATCCAAGCAAAGGCAAAGCATTCAATTATATGACCACATGTATCATCAATCACTTTAGACAGTTGTATAGGACTGCAAGAAACTATAATGAGCTTAAAAAAAAATATCAAGAGCATCTAAGCGTGACCTTGGAACAGAAAGTGACGAATAGAACGAGTAGCGGTATACATAAAAATCATTATTCTGACAGATGATTTGTTCTATGTGTCTTGAAATTTATCATTTGCTATTTTATAATTAATTAGTGTAACTTATATCCAAGGAAATTATGAGTAATATTATAGAGCAAATTGAAAAACAAGAACTTATTCAGAAATTAATTGAAAGAGGATATGCTCCTCTTATAGATGCTCTTCTTGATAATGAGAAGCAAGTCTATACAAAAAAAGGCAGACTTAACAAAAGTGGTGCTTGTCGTGTACTTGGGTGGAAACCTAAAGAACTCGAACAGGCTCTTGATGCATGTCGTGATATACTTAAGAATGATATGTTTTTTACATCTGATGAAGATAAAGATGAAGATGAAAAATAGTTAAACTTTTTCCCAAAATGCTCTATCATATCTTATCTGAAGATCCACATATAGTATTCCAGAATCTCCATAGTCTAATTCACCAAATTCAGCATTCTCTATGTACATATTTTCAAAAGTCCACTTTTCTATTACTTCTCCACATCCGTCATAAAGTTCAAGTTTTCCTTCTTTCTTAAAACCATCAGTTGCATATTTAAATTTTACTGAGTCGTTATTGACTTCGTACATAAGATTTATCCATTTTATTACTGGATGATCGTTTTTCTTTATGTCAAATAATGTAAGATTGACAGGTTTCCAATCAGGTTTTCCTGGGAAGTATATAGTCTCATGCATATGTTGAGCTTCCATATTTTTGAAGGTCAGACTTGGTCGCCCTGACTTGTTTGGGGGCAAAGCATTTATTGGTTCATCTGATACACTTGGTATCTTCATAAGCCATCTATACTTTCTCTTAAAGCATGCATCTGCATTGTCGAGTCCATAATCAAAACTCATTTTAGCCACGAGATACCCCTTATGTGAACAAAGCTCCGTATCTTTATAAGATTCGGAGCTTTGTAAATTTTAAAAATAAAAACTTTATATTTATTAGCAACCAAGACATACTGGCGTAGGATTCGTATCGCATTTAGCTTCGTATGTTGCTTTGTAATACCTTAGCGTTAATTCAATGGTTACTTCTTCGGAGGAACTATAGTCTAAGTCACCAAAGTTTACCGCAGATGGCCACAAACCAGCAAGTGTCCAAGTTTCAAGCGATTTACCACAACCATCATACAAATCTAAGACCCCAGATCCTGCCCATCCGCCATTGTTGCCTGTGCCTTGAATGGTGGTTTGTTTCATCGAGTCTGAACCAGTAGATTGAAAATTGTAGATAGATGCAAGCCAGCTGTAAAGTTCAGTAGTGCCCGTGTTGCCTTGAGCTTTAGCTACATCATAGTAAGTTACAGTTATGGTTTCCCAGCTTGCTTTTCCTGGAATCCACATTTTTCCATGCATGTAGTTAATTTCGGTTTCTTCAATAGTTAAGTTTGGGCGACTTGCCAACTTAACAAAGTTTTTTCCTATTTTTTTACCATTCCATGTAAGTTCAAAAGTCCATCTATATTTTCTTTTGAATATTAGGTTGGTGTTTGTCGCCAACTCATTTAAATGCATTAGTGCCATCGTTTATTCTCCTTTAGAATACTTCAGTTAGAATGCGTCAGTAGTTTCACTAAAATCAGAACCAGTGCGGTGAATAGAAAACTCAAGGAACATAAATTCTACCGCTCTAGTAGGCTGAACACCAATTCTCGCCCTAAATTCGTTCCTATCAATGACATCGGAAGTATTGAGTTCTGTGTCGGCTTGAACTTTAAAGGCTGTAATGCCTCTGTCAGTTAAAACTTCTTGAAGAAGTTGAGTTGCAATTTTGACAAATGCTGCTCTAAACACATCATCGTGTGGTTCAAAAAGAAGCGATCTAGATTCAGCTTTGATTCTTTTCTCAATGTAAAACATAAGTCGTCGTATATTGACTCTGTCCAATGCTGAAGGCTTTCTTTGCATGGTTTTTTGACCCCACACACAAAAACCATCGGTATCTGCAAATTGCACGATTGGATTGATGCAGTTTCTGTAGCCATACATAAGATCTCGTTCTTCTTGAGTTGGCCTATTGTACACATCGTTGATTCCTGGAACCATTCCACGATTCAGACCAGCTGGTGCAAACCAAGGCCTTGCAAGACGATCACTTTGGGCATATACAGCCATAACAGAACCACTTGGAGGTGCCCATATATCGACACGATTGAAATTGTCACGGATGCGAACCCAAGGCCAGTAAAGGGCACCGAAATCGCTATCAAATCTAGTGGTATTCAACGGATGAGTTCCGTTCTGCCAAGCAATGATCTCATTGACAGTAAGGCCGAATGGAGCATCAATGATTGCCATGCAGTCTTGTCTGAAATTTTGACACATATATAGCAATTCAGTCACTACAGTTGTGCTGGAATGTCCTGGCACTGCTATAATATCTATATCGAATTGTTCGCTTTCTGAAACAGCATATATTCCAGTATATCCTAATGAATTTCCAATTAGAAGTGCATCTTGCTTGTCTGGGTCTGATGGTATGCCATCGGAACCTCCAGCAAGCGTATATGTGCCATCTGCTGGCCCTGCAAAGACTTCCGTATTGTTTTCTACACGAATGTAATCAGAAACAAGAGATAAGTAGCTCCCAACATAGAATGTACTTTCTTGATCTTTGGTTAGTTGGCCCCATGATTCAACTTGACTTCCATTGCTGTAAATCTCAAATATCCAGTTGCTATCACGAATGTTCGTTTTTACCACAACTTGAGTGCTATTACCTTCAATACCAACGCTGTCTGCCATAATCACTAAGGATATGTCATTGTTGGTATTAGAATCACCATTGATTATGCCATATGTGTCTTCTTCTGTAACGCCAGTTGTTCCAGTTGTACTATCACCTGAAAATGTTGAGGTTGGTAAACCAAAAATTTGTTCGGCTGTGCTGGATGGCTTTACTCGTATTCTTGCATCACGCCCATGATGTATTGTACGGAATGCAAGAGTTGTGCTGGCTACGACATATGCAACCCAGCCACCAGGAAGAACTCCACCATTCTCTGCTTTTTGATTATTTATTTCATCTTCAATTTCTACTATAGTATGGCTGCTTCCTTCCAATGTTATCGTTTGTACAACATTATCGATCAAGACATTGTCTGTTCCATCAACGACAATTTGAAGATTTAGCCCAGTTAAGCCATTTAGATCGTAAGTTCCAGCTGCACTACTACTTGGGTACTTAGACATATCCCCGGCAACTACTGCAACTGTCATTCCAGTTCCAAGACCTGTTGGATTGCCATCACCAACTAAACCACCATATATTGCATTTTGAACAGACACAAATTCTAATGCTGAACTTGGACCATAAGCCCATAATGTTCTTACACTAATTTTGTCAGTAGAGCTTGCGTAAAATTCGATTCCTTCATTTTGAAAATCGATCTGATCGTTTAGCACACTTACTAATCCTTCGACATTATATTCGTCTTGCATAACAACAAGCGTTTTTTCACTTAAAACGCCATTGAGTCTATAGCGGAAGAATGAATCATTATCGAATACATATGGATCGCTTTTTTTAGATTCAATTGAAATAACAGTGCCTGCTGCAGGAACTGAAACTTCTGCCATCTCTGCCGCTTCATCACTTACTGGATTGGTATCTGCTACACGAACGATAAAAAGTTCATTAGCAACTAAAAGATATGATTCTGCAGCATAGATCAAGTAAGGATCTCCGCTTGCTGGATGTGGGTTTCCAAATAACCTACGAAGTTGTCTTTGGCTTGATATCATAGTGGGAATATTAATGGGACCTTTACTGGCGAAGCCAATTAAAGCACCTCTGTGCAGTGTTTGCTCTGGCAACACAAAGCTTAAATCTTTTTCAGCAATTCGCACACTTGGACTGATTGTGTTTGATGGTGGAAACCCTCTTAAAATCGCCATAGTCTATTCTCCCTTTTTTAACAAATTATTGTTCGATACCTGTTTGACAGAAATCAATCCGTCGTTTGCTGCTCTATCTATGTATTCAGTAACCAGTTCATCTTCTAAATAAAAAATATTTTTTCCGCATCCTATGCCGGGAACATTAAGAGTCGTGAATGATCTTGGGGACTTTCTCGATCTCACTATTAGCTGAACTGGAAAACGATTTTTATTTTTTATCTCTAACATTTAATTTCCTTTGCACTCTCTTCTATTCTAGCTAGAACCTCATGAGTCTCTTGTTCACTTAATCCGTCTACAATGTCTATTTTTGTCTTTAGCACTGCTTTTTGTCTACTTATAGGTTGCGGTATGTATGTCTCTGTAGTCATTTGAAACTGGTATTTTATAACTCTTATTGCTTGGTCTCCAGGATTGTACTCTTGGTTATTTGCAATTGAGTCAAGTTTCACAATTACTTCATACGGGACTCCAGTTACTTTTATGTATGCCGTTAAACTAAATTTTGTTAAAATTTGTTCTAAAATTTGATTCATATCTTCCATGTACATAGTCCATGCGTATAGCGTGTACGATATATCAACTGGTATACCTCTTGCAAATCCAAATACTGTGTCACGATTATATTTTTCGTCCATTGTAAATCCAGGCTTACCATCACTTCGAAGATCTCTCCTGTAATCAAGCGCTTTATGATAGACATATCTATTCGTGCTAAACTGTATGTCGCTGTCATGTATTGCAAGCATGGGAAGCTTGACTCTGTCTACAACTAATGTTTCGTCTTTTCTTACATTGTCGAGCAATATTGCCGCAACGGCTTTTTCTTGTGAACCCCAGATGATTGGTATGGGATGTGCTTTTCCATTTTCATCTATGACGACAATATCAGTAAAGAGATCACGCATAGCATCATCGCATCCACGCTTTGCTTTTGAATATCTGTATATTGTGTTTTTGTTTTGATCTGCTGTTTCGTTTACAATATGTCCACTCTGCATAGGGTCGCAATTTGCGCCACTACCAAGACCAACTTTTTTGTTTGTGGTATCTTTGAGCCAATTGAGAGATTCATCGTTTGGACTTTTGTTATTGAGTTCTTTTTCAATTTCACAGTTCTGTTGAATTGGATCACGATTTTCGTTATAATGTATGGGACTCTTGTCGTTGCATTCGTTGAGGCCTTTAGATGGATGATTTATATTGTTCATAGTTACCTTTACTCTAGTTATGAGGTCACATCACGAAAATGTCTGATGCTATTATAATTAAGTATCGTTCATGGCATTTGGGCAAAGAACCAAGGCCTATTAAATTGCAAATTCCTGGATGGAGCGGTTGTGATCATACTCACACCAGCAATAGTAAAGCTCAGCCATGGCATTGTCAGCCATTTGTTGATGGAAGCACATATGGTCTTGAACTCTCCTATCCTTTTAAGACTGAATGTTTTGCTGTTATGCGAAACGGAAAAATGTGTTTTGAGGGTGACTTTTCAGAAGAAAATAAAATCACACAACTGCAAGGTGTTACTCTTCCTCCTTTTTCCTGCTTTGCTGATGGACACTTTGGAATGACATCTTGTCTCGACCTAGAAGTCCCAGACACTCATACTCTTAGAATAGAATCACATCCTATGTTTTATACCGACACAACTGGAACTGTACCTTGTGTTGTTCCGGGTCATTTACAAACAAGTTGGTGGCCTAAAATATTCTTTGTTGTATTTAAAAATCCATCAGAAGGTCATGGATACATATTTAAACATGATATTCCATATGCACAGATTTTAGTGATTCCTAAGAAGGTTTCATATGATATAGTAAAGATGTCTGATGTAGAGATTCATAGGCGTGGCTTTGCAGATGGGGTTATTGCAGATAACGCTAGACAAATAGCAGGAAACACATGGCGGTCTAATGTAGGACACCAGTTTGATGACAAATACAAAAAGCTTTCTACAATTGCTTCAAAACATGGTTGTCCACATATTCTTGCTCACTTAGAGCAGATAAAGGCCAAGCCAAGAACCATTATTAGAAGAAAACTCTTAAAGGGCAAAAGTGAAAACACCATCATACAAAATAACAAAAAAGAACAGGGGGGTTAAGCCACTCCTGTTCTTTAAAAATAATCTTCCTAAGCCAAAAATACCTTTGATTCTTGTTTCATCCGTTCATTTGATTGGAGTGCAACAAAACCAAAAGTTCACTATTGTTGCTGGTTCATAGGTGCGGGAGATGCAGTCGGTGGAACTGCTGGAGGTTGTTGGCCTTGAGGTTGTTGACCTTGAGGTGGATTAGCTTCTGCTGATGTTTGTGCAGAACCTTTAACTGATGGTTCTTTTTCAGATTTATCTTCATCCATAAATCCATTATCAGATAAAAAGTTTTTTATTTTTTCTCTGTTTTCATCATTAAGTTCTTCAAGTTTACTTTTCATCATATCTATAAGTTCTTCAAATTTCTCATCGTGTGCTGGCTTAGAAAGTCCGCTATCATCATCTTCGGGACTTCCTTGTTGGCCATCTTGTGATGGTGGAGCAGCAGGCTCTTGACCCATTGGTGGTGCATCTTGATTCATTGGTGGCATTGCTTGTTGTTGGGCGGGATCTTGTTGCATCTCTTGCTCACGCAGAATTTTTTTCTTATTTACAAATTCCATAAATTGAAAGAATGATTTCATTTTTTTCTCCTATACAATCTTTATTTTTTGATCTGGTTGTTTCTGTGTAACATTGCCCTCTCCAGTAGTAACAGACTCTTGGAATCTTTGGCATACAAGTTCGAGCCTTAGCGCTCCCCACAACTTAAACTCTCCGATATTTCTTTGAACAATTGCAAAATTTTCTCTAAGGTGTGGACTAAAAATTCTTGAACCTATTCTTGGTGGATGTCCAATTGACTTTAAGACAGCTCTGTAATTAACTTCAAAAACCATTTCGTCTGGAGAATCTATGCCGAATGGACTCAATTCGTTTTGCGAAGGAATTGGCTCGTATGAACACCAAAGTTGAATTGGGTTGTTGCTGAATATTTTGCCACGATCTTCAAGGTAAAGAGGATCGACTGTCTGTTGCTGTATGAACACTTCATAATAGAAAAGAGGTGATCCGCCACGTTTGAGCGATTCTTGATCCCATTGGTTAAATAGTTCGTGTTCGGGAGCGCTAGGATTGTACTGTTGTATGCTTCCAAGTGTTTGATAACAAGTTCCGTCTAAGTTTCTTAATGTCATATTAAATCCAATTTATTATTTTATTTTTGCTAATTTAACTTTTGTGATGCCAATAAGTTTTTCTGCTGCATTTTGAAACTCATCATCTTTGTTGTTTTCTTCTTCGTCAAGCAATTTTCCAGCTTTTTTTATTTGAATTTTAGTTACTGTCACCATTTTAGAAAACATTGAGTCGCTAATACCTAATTTCTTATCATTAATGTTCTGTGTCATATTGAATTTATTTACAAGATTTTCAAATCTATCTCTAAAGAAATCAGTTAATTTTTCCCCAATGCTACCTTTTAGTTCAAATACTTTTTCTGTTGCATCTTTGAATACGCTTCTAATGTAATCAAGTTGAAGATCTGGTGATTTTTTCCATTCGTCAAAATAATTTTTAAGTTTTGTACTTGTGCTATTTCCAGTGTCTTTATTGATCGGAAATTTTTGACCTGGTATATTTTCCATTTTACCTCCAAGGAACTGTTCTTGATCAAAAAGTTCCTTGGCTTTCTCTGTAATCTTTATTAATTTTACGGTTAAATCGTTAAACTCTTTTTTCTTAGCTTCGTCTTCTATTGTATTAACATCTAATGCATTAAGATCTGTTGCTTTGAAATCTTGCATATCGAAATCTTTTCCAGTTTTCTTACTATGCAATGATTTAAAATCATTTTCTTTAGACTTGTATTTGCTAATTATATTTTGTCCCATAAATGTAAAACTAGATTTCCACAAATTTTCAAGCTTGGCACTAAGTTCATTTCCTTCATTTCTTTCTAGGATTGTTCTAAGCATAACAAAATCGTAATGACCTTTATTGAAGTCTATGAATAATCTGCTTTTTTTATAGTCAGAAGGTCCCACTCCTGTTCCATAAGACTTAGTAAATGGTTCATATGTTTTTATTATATTTTTAGTAGTTTCATTGGGTGCCATATAATCCATAAAGGTGTCTGATGAATATTCTTTGTGATTTTTTATGAACATTTCAAATATAAGTTCTAGATAATCAATATAATAATTATCGCCATTAATTATTCTTTTGTAGGGGGTTAAATACTTTCTTGCTTGTTTTTGTATTTCATCTATAAGTATTTTTTTCTTATCCATATCATTTATTGAGTCATATTCTGGATTTGTTTTTTTTGCAATACTAATAAGAAGTACTTCAGATGATAATGGTTTTGTATAGTGATTTGGATTATTTGAAAGTTCTTCTGCAAATTGTTTAATAATATGCTCAATGTCTGGGTTTATTTGAGCTGATAGCATTGCTTTGGATTGTTTAGGAAAATCTAATAATGATTCATTGATATTTCCAAGAATGAAAATATCTAAAAATAGATTTGCATTTGATTTAAACCATTCTGAAAATCGCATATTGATCATTTTTACCTTTTTAAATTAAAGATTAAAAGCCAATTTAAAAATTGGCTTTTAATTATCATTGATATTAGTCAAGGCTTATTCTTGGGCTAATAGCGATTTGACCACCACCTGATGGCAGGATGAAAGGCGCTCCGCTGAATCTTTCTAACCATAGAAGTTCTGGAGACCCTCCTATTGTTGTTACATAGTAGCCATACACTGTTACGGCTGTTGTGAATGTGAATGTTTGTTCGCTGTATACTGCGGTTGTTGTTCCTCCAACTTGCGTGGTTGTCCAACTTGAACCAACAAGAGTATATGGTGCATATCCAGTTGAACCAACAGCCTCTGATATTGTGGCTTGTGTAGTTCCCTCTGCAGGTGTAAGATTGTTTGTAAACAACCTTAAAAGCCTATGTCCACCTGAAGGTCCAGGTGTTCCATCAGTTGATAACATGTTTGTCAAATATTGTAACATTAATATTTCGCCGATGTCTGGTACTAATAAACTCATTTCTATTCTCCTTTTAATGGTGACCTATTTAGAATTGTAAAATCATTTTTTTTTCTAATTTTCGTTTAAATACAATAAGGTGAACATATGACCATAAAAAACAAAGACGGAACGCCATATAGGCTTAGTAGCCCAAATGCACTTATGAAAGAGCAAAGATTCTGGAATAATTACACTATTCATAACATGAAATGGAATAGCACAGTCCATAAAGATGTTTCTGGATTGTCGAAAATTGATAGTGATTTTGTTATAAGAGATGGATTTGCCGAAGAGCTAGAAGCTACAAAACCTCTTGTTGAAGAACCTTCATTGCAGAGACATGAAGTTGTAATAGAAGATAAAAAGCCAATAGGAATTATTGACGATGGCATAGCTAAGTGCTTTGTTTATTGCTTACCAGCTTCAGTATCGAAAAAATATGACAGTCTTTATGATGAAAGCTATGTTTCTATTTCTTATGGCGAACCATTTTCTATTGAAGCAGTAATAATAGATGAGCAAGATCTTTATATCAATTTTTGGACTACCATTGATATATCAAAAGATAGCGTTGTATTCCCTAAAAACAATCGCAAAAGATGGTGGAAGGTTGTTAGTATAGAAGCAAAACATAATGGCAAACTTTATAGTTGCGCACCTTCATCTTATCAGCCACACTTTGAAGGTGTTTAAGATGTTCGACCTGTTATTTTTACATCATAACCAAGTTGTGTAAGCTTTTCTCGTTGTTCATTGACAGCTTTTATGAAACCTACTTCATAGAGATCTACCATCATTTGAAGAAAATCTTTAGTGTCTTTTTCAGTTACTAAGCTGCGACTTATGCGTTCAATTATTTGTTCGTGTTTTTGGTACTTATCTCTAAGCAGTTCAAACATTGTGTGTTTAACAAATTGGGACTGCTGGTTTGGAAATAAGTTCGTCCAAGCATTTGACATTTATACGACTCCATTATAATTTTTGTTTTTTTAAAGATGCTACTTTTCTTTCAGTTGCACTTATTGCATATTCTATATCTGAAATTTTTGCTTTGTTTCTTTCAGTCGCTTTCATAGCATTTAGTTCTTCTATGTCTTTCTCTAAATGGCCAATGTCAGCATATTTCATTCTTCCCATATATTCCATATTAAATGCAAGTTTTACTATGTCTGTTCCAAGACTGTATTTGCTGGCATATATGTATTTGTTTCTTCTTTTTTCTTTTTGACTAATATCTTCTGTTTCGTCTGGATCAAGTGGAAGCCCTTTTGAGTTAATCGCAAGTCCTGTAGGAGACCTATCTTGTCTTGCTCCTATAGGTATACTCATATCTTTTGGTGCATTGGAACTACTTAATTGCACTATCACTAATTGTTGAAGATTGCTAATTATTTGACCCATAGTGTAAGATTTCTTTGCAATGTCAGACATAATATTTTCAATATGTTGTTCACGTATTCTTGGATCGTATACATGATAAGTCTGTGCAATCATAATACCAAGAGCTTCTCTTATTCTTTTAAATAGCTCATTTTTTTTCGTTATTCTATCTTCTATTATATCTCTCGTTAGTAGTTCTCCACGACCATATTTTGCAGATTTAACTAAATCTAATTTATCCACTTCTTCAGCTTCTTTTGTTAAACTAGAAACAATTTTATCTATGCTTTCTCCGCTGTATATTGAATTGGCTGGAATCCCAGAAAATTGTCGTCTTCCTTTATCAAATAAATGTATCAAATTTGGAAGTTTTTTTATAAAATCTTTTTGTTCTTTAGTCAATAAGGTTTTTATTGGTATCTCTGGCGCTTCTTGTTCACCATCTCTGGTTCTTCTCGTTCCGCCATCATGGATGTTTTGCTGCATAATTCCTAAAGTGAAATTTTTTGCAAAATCTATTCTTCCTTGTGATGTATGCAGTTTTTTTAGATTTAAAGTTGTGTGTATGAAAGCAACAATAATGTTGTATATTTCGCTTCTATTTTCACGACATATATCTACAATATATTCTGTGTGATTTCTAGAAGATAAATTTTGTGTGGCTTGGTTAATTCCGTTATAGATGTTTTTTTTAAAATCTAGACCAAAAACTTTATTTGCTACTTCTTTATGGCCATCTACCCCGAAAGGTAATGGTCTTTGTTCTTTTCTATTTTGGTTGGTACGGAAACCAGATCCACCACTAGAACCTGGACTCCCTTGATTGTGCGGATTATCTTCAGATCCAGTCCATACAATGCTCTTGTCGTGCCCTTTTCTGATCCCCATAGGGTCTGATTCAACTGCTTTGCGATGCCTTTTTGCAGAAAGCACATATGGTATTTCTATTTCTTTATCTACACCATTTATATTAATTGTTTTTTTGAAATGTGGAAGACGAATATCAGAATCTGGAGCACCATCTGGATGGTCTGGTGTGGGTGGATTTTTTTTATTTTTTGATTTATTTTCGTATGCTAACAACTCATTAATGAATTTTTGTTTTAATTTTTTAACATCATTTTCTAATGTTCTTTTGTTATTTGATCTAAGTATAAGCTCTTCTTCTTCTGTTTTATTTGCAGAAGTGAATTTAATGGGATGAGGTTTTTTTCCTTCAAGATCAAGATATCCTGATTTTTTAAATAATTTTAATCCATTAATAAATGTATGATTAATTTCCGCATCAATTAAAGTCTTTGCGTCTGAAGGTATTACGGAATCGACTTCATCTTTTATCTGTTTTTCGTCAACAATTCCTTTTAAAATTTCTTTACCAGATCGTACCGTCTTCCACTTTGTTATGTCGGCAGTTGTGCCACCTGGAATTTCTAGTGTTCCTGTTTGTGGGAGTTCCCCATAATAATTTTGGTAGTTATGTTGAAGCAGTATTTTTATGGCAGTGCGTGCCATAGTTTTAGTTACCATTTGCATTCCATCGGTATGATTTGGAACTACTCCAGTGCCTTTTTCTGGATTGGCCATATCAAATCCATACATCCCAACTGGATGTTCGTCTCTGTCAAGTCCTACGCCACGGCTATGTTCTTCTCCTACAGTTTTTTCTAATTTGTGTACAAGCCTATTAATAAATGGCTTTGCTGGAATTCTTTTTGGGTCTTTTTTAGTACCTAAGTTATATACTCTCTCTTCAGGTTCTGGAGCATCTGGAATGGTTTTTTCAGTAGCATAGTAGGCTATATCTTTTGCCGCATTGTCTACCGCAATATCAAAATCTTCTCCTGCGTGTTCTAATCTCCAACTCTTACCATATTTTACTTTTAATTTTTTTATATCTTCTTGTGTGAAGTTGTTTGAGCTAAATGAATCCCAGCCACCATTTTTCAATAAAGGTTCTAATTCTTTTGCAATTGATTCAATTTGACTATTTCTGGTGTATTGTCTTGCTTTCAAAGCTGTGTAAAGATCATCATGATATCTTTGATAGATGGCACTAACCCAATGTTCTACTGGGAATTGATTAAGAAACTCTATATCATCTTTGTCAATTCTTATTAAATCTCTTGGGTTGTCACCCTTGATTGCCATCTCAACTAAAATGCGTTGTTCAAAAAATTCTTTAAAGTTCATATTGATTAATCCTAAATTAACAATTTTATCTATATAGTGATATGGATATTAATACTTTATACATTCCAAGACCAACATCTGAACAATATGCTGGACTTTCTCAATGCGAAAAAGGTTCAGACCTTGGTCCTACCGACCCTCTTAAAAAGATATCACCACGAAGAAATAGAGCTAAAGTGCGTGAACAAATAAGAGAGTACATACTTACGATGCTTGGTGCTCCAGTAGTTGGCATTGAAATGGACGAACAGCAGGTTAGTAATGCAATTGACTTTGCTTTGCAAATTGTTGAAGAATATGCTCCTATGGAGTATTTTCAGTATTACACATTTATGACAACTCCAGGCCAGTCTGTTTATGAGATGCCATATGATATTGGATATATTAGAACAGTTTCTTACAGAGAGACTGCACAGCAAGCATTCTCGGCCAGTGATCTTGGTGGTGTTATACCCCTTGAGTATATGGGAGCAGGTGCATATGGTAGTGTGGCTGGAGGCATTAACCCACAGACACCAGTTTGGGGGAAACTAAATGAATGGGTGCTCTACAAACAGTATGAAGATATGTACAATCGGTCTTCAGGATCTCAAGGTGGTTGGGAATGGCTTGGTGGATATCAGACGATTAAAGTGTACCCAACGCCATATAGGTCATACCCTGTGATTGTTCGTTACCTACAGAAAAGGACTGACTTTGCACAAGTCACACAAGCTATGCAAGAAGGAGCTTTGGCGTTTTCTAAGATTATACTTGGGAGGATTAGAAGCAAAATAAGTAATCCTCCTGGACCAAATGGTGGTGTTCAACTTGATGGCCAACAGCTTCTTCAAGAAGGTCTTGAAGAAAAGAAAGAATGGGAGGAAAAGCTCCTAGGTAAGTTTGGTGATATTCTTGGTCCTAGTTGGGGATAAAATGACAGATTATAAGACATGGTTTTTGAATAAAAACAGCCCTGAACTTGCCAGCATATTACATAATGTGCAGGAAAGAGTGATGGCTATGACATCTAAGGATATGTCCAAATCGTCTCTGATAAGAGAATCGGTTCAGACATCAAGATATAGTATTCAAGTCGACTATCGGACTAATATGGACGATGTGTTGCAGGCATTTGCAAAACTAGTTCTCGGCTATGTCAGTGCAGGGCTTAAAAAAATGAATATGCATACAAAGCATGTATTTGACGAGAAGCCATTGCGTCTTTTGGTATCATCAAGGAATTGGGATGATGGTGAATGGGTTGGTGTTGTAAGCTGGAATGATAAAGAAAAATGTTTTTTCATAAGTAAAGGTTTTTATAATAAGGACAGAAAGACTGTTTCTATTAAGTCAACCAAGAACTGTACAGATAATGCATCTGAAATTACCAAAGATATGAAGAATATGATGCATCATCTTAGAGATCAGCCCGATAGGCAGCAAGAAAAGCTTAAACCAGTAAATCTTAAAAGAGGCCCAAAATGATTTGTACTAATTGTTTGTGCGAAACTCACAGCGAAATTTGCACTAACTGCTTATCTTGGGTTTTTTTGTTTGACTACTTTTCTTAACAGTCTCGCATGCTTCAAAATAACCATCTATGTTTTCGCCAGCATCCATCCACCAACCTTTAATACGAATTGCATTAAGCATGCCAAGTTTGAGGTATATGTTATTTAAGTCTGTAATTTCAAGTTCATTTCTAGCTGATGGAGATAGACTTCTGATTAGGTTCCATACTGTGGAGTCGTACATATAAAGCCCTGTAGCCACCCAGTTTGATTTTGGTTTCTTTGGCTTTTCTTCAATTTTCTTTACATTTCCTTTGCTGTCTAAATCTACAACTCCATAGTGTTCTGGATGTTTAACTTGGCAGAGGAATATTTTTGAACCAGATGGATTTGCATCAAATTCTGAAACTGCTTCTGTGATTGGGTTCTGAAAAAGATTATCCGCCAATATGACTGTAATCGGTTTGTTGTCTGCCCATTCTTCTGCAAGGCTTAGGGCGTCTGCTATGCCTTTAGGTTCTGATTGGTATGTATAATGCAAGTGTTTTAGTCCAAATTGTTCACCATTGCCAAGAATGCGTAGGAATTCACCAGAAGCATTTCCTCCACAAACAATTAATATGTCTGTTATTCCACTTTTAACAAATGTTTCGATTGGGTGGTATATCATAGGCTTATCGTATACTGGAAGTAAGCATTTGTTTGTTACACGAGTTAGTGGCATTAGTCTTGTTCCGAGTCCACCAGCTAAAATTACACCTTTCATATTACTTTTCCAAATTTAATGTTATTGTTGGTTTTGCTTTTTAACAAACCAAGCGTATGGTGAGATTCCGCATAGGCTTGATGTTTCGCATGTACTGCAAAATTTTCTGTGATATTGAAGATAATATTGGGCAAATAAAACCTTGTGAACCCACATGTGTTTTCCCTTAGGAAGCGGAAGGGAACTTTGGTCTCCAATATTGATGCAAAAGAATTTATCTTCGGTCATTTCAGATATAATAAAAAAATGACCCTCTACTGTTTTTTCCATAACATAAGATGATTTCATAATAACAATTTGACCAAGTTGAATAGCGGCTTCTATAGATTCAATTGTTGGTAAGTTCTTGGGGCATATAACGACACCATTGATTTTGTCTAGACATTTTTGAAAGACATGCTGATGCGTTCCTTTCCAGGTGCATTTGCAACTTTTGAAAAGCTTCTCATAGTTTCTTTTGTAGCTTATTGATAAACCAATCCATTTTAGAAGGTTAAGTATGGCAATTGGACCACAGGAGAAGTTGTTTTTTTGGCTAATCCAGCGTATTTTTGCCATATAACCTCACAAAGTTAAAAAGGTCGGCTGATCTATTTATCTTTGTGAGGTTATTATACTTAAATTTTCACTTCTATTTTTTAAAAATTTAAGTTATTTATCTAATTCACATCTAAAATTTGGTGAAAAAATAACCAAATTTACCTCATATTATTTCAACACCATCCATTGGACCTTCATTTAGAAGAACATCTTGTGATTTTTTGTTGTTGACTGAGTCGTTTATTTTTTGCAGCGAATCATCATTGACTACATGTTCGACAGTGCCTTTTACGGTTACTGTGTCTGGCTGATCAAGAATTAATTTTTTATCTTCCACTTTTTTTTCTCCTAGGAATTTAAGAAGATTGTTTGGTTGTTTGACGAGCTGCATAAAGTAGCTGTCTCCTTCAAATGTTCCTCCCGGAGGAACAACTTTTCTACCATCAATAGCTGGTTTTGGCAAGGTTAAGAACCCTTGCGTTTTATTCTCATAGATATAGTGTCCAGTACCTATAAATTGTTTATCTCTAGCTTCTTTTTTTTCTTCTCTTGTCAATTTTTCTCTTTTCATATCGTCTCCTAGGGTTTGTTTATTTAATTGAGTACATAATCTTAAATTATTTTGTTTGGATCTGTGTTAGACTATAATAGATTGAAAAGAGGTTACAGAAAATGATCAAAAAAATGAAGACATGGACTGAATTTTATCCACAAGGAACTAAAGAGGGCGATGAAGAACAAGGTTTTTTTATAGCCATCTCAAGGCATCTCAAGTGGAAGTGGAGAAGTGTTGCACAACTTTCAAAAGAAGCAAAATTGAGCAAACAACGAACAGAAGAAATTATACAAAAATATTATAAAAATGGTGTAATATTACAATGTCCAACTAACGATGATATGTGGGGTTACTGGGAAAATCATCTTGATATGCTTCCGAAAGCAAGCACAACAGCAACTCAAGATGACCATAAGCAACGATTGAAGAATGCAAAGTCGTAAAAAAAGCCCCTCTTGTTTCCAAGAGAGGCTTTTTTTTATATTTAGAATTAGTCAAGATGATCATGATTTTTATATTTAAACTGGCCGTGATCAACCTTGTTATCGTCCACTTCTTTCCCCATTTTCTGAAGTGCATCAGCAGCACGAGGCATAAAGTATCCAGCTGAATAGTGGCTTCTGACATAAGCATCAGGATAAGCCCAGCTTGCGATGCCTGCTCTAGCTGTTTTTTCTGAAACATGGTAGATTGGCAGTTCTTTTTTAGTTTCTTGACAAAATTCAATAAAAGACTTCATAGTTTAACCTCTTAGCTTTAAATGCAATCAACTTCAGTCGATTTAGGCCTTATAATCTATCTAGAGTTCTCGGCTTAAAAATTCAAAAATATTGTCATGTCAGTTTGTTGTCGTTGACATTAATTGAAAAGTTATCTATTCTAAATTATTCAGAGCAGAGGACTTTTGCATATGTATGAGTGTGAAATTAAAATTTCAGCATTAAACAACCAGATGTTGTCTGAACTTTCCAATAATTTCTATAAGTATTGCTCGTCTTGTTCAAGATACATTGTAATTACTCCAGAAAATTCTTCATTTGTACCTAATGGTATGCTTGATGGAGATTTTTTATGTAAGTTTTGTATTCGTCACTCTATGCACAAACGTAACTGTTTGGTTTTTAGCCTTAAGTCATTCATACTACATCTTTATGATCTTCATTGTTCTGAAGATTTTGAAAACCTTATGTATAGGTTTCAAATTGAAGATCACATTAGAGAACATCGAGATGCTGGCCTTAAGAACTATTGTCTTGCTTATGACGAAGATTCTTTTAACTGGTTTCTAGATCTCGATTTGGTTGGCAATAGTCTAGGTAAAGTTCCACAAGTAGATGTTTTCAAGTCAATCATAGAAATGATGCTGTGTTTTAATCCCGGATTGTTTTCTATTGATTGTCGTGATGTTTTCTTCTCTATTCGTGATAAGATAAATAAATCTATTGTAAAAAATAATCGTGTTCCTTTTGTACCATGCCTTCCACATCATAAGGGTGTTTATTCAAAGCTTCGATTATTTGATCTCTCTAGTATTATTTAATTTTATTTTTTCGCATATTTCAGCTAAAATTTCCAAACATACAAGTGTTTTTTTTGTGTTTTGGCCAATCAATTGCATAGTTTCATTAGCTTGATTTATTTCATTTTCATTGCCTTCTTTGATTATTTCTGATTTCATTTTATCGGCAATCAATTTTAAAGCCCATATGTCTATTTCGTCACCTATTGTGTTGATGTTCATTATGTTTGTTGTTATGTCAGTATGCAATGACATGCCTGGTATTGATACCACAAGAATTCTGCCAATTTTTCCAAGCCTTAAAAATATGCTGTGATCATCAGGGTGTTGTTTTCCATTGCATACGGACTTAAATATTTCTGAATCTGATTTAATTGTTTTATTTTTACATGCGAATGTCATAGTTGTACTTATTGAAGTCTTCCAGTGTCTGTTGTTTTTTCTCATAAGTTTACATTGTTCTCCAAGCCCATACATTTCGCTGTATTTGTCTGGATGATCATATAGGGTGCAATAATCCCCAAAAGAAAGTCCTTCTTCGATTGCATCAAGAGACCCTTTTTGGTGAATGTAATCGTCTTCTACAAAGTATACTGAATCTGTGGTGTCTTTCTTAATCGCTATGTCCATTGCGAAAATGAACGACTGTGCGTTTCCCATCTTTGTTTCGTGAATATTTAATATTGATTGATTGAATTTCTTGTTTATTTCATTTTTAGTAGATTGCATGCAGTTATCAAGTATAAGGTGATCTATCTTTCCAAATACTGAAATGAAGTTTTCAAGGCAAACCATTTTTGTAGATCCTACAATTCTTGGTTTTCGGTATGCTTTATCGCTAAGTCTGTATATTGATATCAATTCATTTCCCTTATTATTCTAGCTGCTTCCGCAAACGCACTATTCCAAGATTCTCCACACTTTCTTACAAGAGTTACAGAGGGATACCATTCTGTTGATTCTCCAGAAAGCTTCCACCGCCAGTCGCAGTTATCTGATATCATTGCTATGGTTCTTTTACCCATTGCTCCAGCTAGATGCAATATTGCAGTATCTATCGTAACTACAACATCAAGTGAATTTATTATTGATGCTGTTGCAGAAAAATCTTCTTGTAATTCAGACATATTTACAATAGCCATATCTTTAGCACCTTCTGTCAAATCTATTGCTTCATCATCAAACCTATATTTTCTTAGCCTCATGTCTTTTTGTAAGTTGAATATTTTAACATTAGAAATATCATGTATTGGTTTGAAGTCTACAAGTTTGCAAGACCTTGATTTATCATTTGGGTGTTGTGGATTTCCTCCCCAAGCTATTCCAACTTTTATTTTTTTTTCATATTTGGAAAGATCAAAAGCGCCACTTGCTTTGATGTATGGTTTATTTGGTATGTGATCAAGTGAAAGTAAGTATGGTAGACTCATAATTGAGCAATGTAGATCATACTTTGGCATTTCAGATGATTCTTTTCTTGATTGGTACTTTGCAATTGTGGCTGGTTCAGCCGTATATGTTTCGTCTGCCATTTCCTTCAGTAATTTTTCAAGGCTCTCCCAGCAATGCAGTATGACATAAGCTCCAAGATTTCGTAAGTGTTTTAGGTACCTTGAAAATTGTATCATATCACCAGTTCCTTGTTCTGGATGCACTAGAATTCTTAGGCCATTGATATTTTGTCCTTTTTTCATTCTTAGTTCTGGATCAAAAATAATGTCCCAGAATTTTGATTGTTCGTAAAGTTTAAATCTCCATTCATATTCAGGCCAAGCTTTTTCCCATTCTCCTCTAAATTGATATATTGAAGCAAGGTCAACATGAGCCCCAGAAAAATTTGGATTTATGCTTATTGCTTTCTTAAAGTAATATTCTGCTTCTTCTAGCATTTTAACTTCTCCATAACACCCACCAAGCATACTTAATGTTTCTGCGGTTTCTTTGATTGCTAGGGATTTTTTAAAAAAACATATTGCTTCTTTTGTGTTCCCTTCATTTCTGTACTGTAGTCCAAGATTGCTTAAAATAAAGTCAAGGTCTGGGCGTAACCTTGATGCTTCTTGCAATGAAAGTATGGCATCTTGATATTTTCCTTGGGCAGAAAGGCAAAGCCCAAGGTTGTTATGATTTTCATAATTGTTGGGTTCAATTTTAATTCCCATTTTAAATATCTCTGATGCACCTTGGTAGTCTTGTTTCTTATGCTTGATAAGTCCAAGAAGTTGAATCATTTCTATGTTTTCTGGTTCAACTTTGATTATTTGTGAACAAATAAGTTCGGCATCACGATCATTTCCATTTTTGAATTTATCAAATGCTATTTTTTTTGCTTTTTCTTTTATATTTTCAATTTGATTTTCTGTAAACATTATTGCACCTGTATAAATATGTTATGTTGAATAAAGAACCTAGTCCAGAACAGCAAAAAACTCAACAAGAAAACGCTGGTCTTGTTCACAAGCAGGTTGGATCATCACCTCCTGGTGGTTGCGGGTGCAAGAACAAAGGTTCAGGAGTTACTAGAGATCAAAAACTCCAAGATCTTTATGAAAAAATGAAAAAAACAAAGTATTTGTAAGGAGAATATCATGCCATGTGGATGCAAAAGCAATAAATTTAAAAGTAGAAATGTTTATAGCCCAAGGTCTTCTGGTATTATTAGGCCAGTTCAAAGAACTGTTCAAAATACTGCAACTCCTATACAGGCTCAAAATATCAATCAGACAACATCTCAAACACCAACTCAAGCAAGAAGCCCTTCTGGAATCAATCAAGAAAACAAACGTGTCCAACAACTAAGGCGTGAAGCAATTAGAAAGGCTTTTAATAAGTAATTACTTTCCTATATCTATGGATGGAATTATATTGGGCATTATCCATGCTGCTTGATTTATAGTTGAATTTAGAGATACACCCGAAAGATCCCAGTCCATAACTATGCCTTCTTCATACCATATGATGTGTAGTTTTTTTGGAATAGAAATACCATTAATTAATTGTCTTGAATAAACTTCAGAACTTGCAACTATTTTGCCATTTTTTGAGTACAAATAGTTTCCTTTTATTTCATCTGTACTTCTGTCTACTAATGTTGCTATGATCATATCTTCGATGTGATTTTCGTGTTTACTCAAATACATTGTTCCAGAAACCATTTCGTACTTTTCTGTTACATTTTTTATTTCTTTTGGAAGACAAAGACTTATAACTATCCATTCGGGATTCAATGCGCTTTTTAGTTTTGTATTTTTAAGTTTTGATATGTCTGAGTAGTAAATCGCATGAGGTCTTGATCTTTTTGACCAATACCAAAGCTTTTGGTTGTTTATACCTATGTCAAGTTCTTTGCTAAAGAAACTTGAAGCAATAAGCCTAAATCTTCCATCCTCATAGAATATTTTTCCATTGATTGAAATTGGAATATTTTGCCTAAAATTAACCTTAAGTTCATTGCATACAAACGATATCCATTTATTTTGGCTATATTTTTTTTGATTTATTTCTTGTATTGGTAGAACGATCTTTCTTTTTGGTGTAAAAAAAAGAGTTATAGTGATAAATATAATTAGTAGGTATAAAAACTTCATCACTTAGATATTGGGAATGGGAGAAAAAATGTTGTCATATAAGAATTGGAAATCGGTAAATGAGAACTTCAATAGAACGATTGGTCTTGTTCAACATCAATCGCTTGGTCTCATCAGTCCCCTTCATACAGATGTTATTTCTGACTCTGAAAGTGAATCCAATGGTAACAGCAATGGAATAAAAGAAGATAAAAAAAGAAAGAAAAGAAAAGACGATAAGGAAATGAATAATTGCAGTTATTGTGGAAAAATGTCCAAAAAAATGATGGCAAAAGAAGAGTATGAAGACGAAGATGATGAACACGAAGATGATGAAAACGAAGATGATGAAGACGAAGATGATGAAGACGAAGATGATGAACACGAAGATGATGAACACGAAGATGATGAAGACGAAGATGATGAAGACGAAGATGATGAAGACGAAGATGATGAACACGAAGATGATGACGAAGATGATGACGAAGAAGAAGATTATGAGGAATCTGTACATCATAAAAAAAAGCATATGAAGAAAAAAGGCATGAAGCAAATGAAGTGTATGAGTTGTATGAAAAAGATGAAATATATGGACGGAGATGTTAATGGAGATGGTAAAAAAGACTTTGCAGATATTATGGCAAGTCGTATGATTGCTAGTGGTATGCCCAAGAAAAAAGCGATTGCCAAAGCAAATTCTATTGGTAAAAAAAAGAAAGTCAAGAAAGTCAAGAAAGTCAAAAAAGTCAAGAAAATCAATGAATCTAATTGGATGAATGATATTTTTGGCAATCCTACCGGAAAGAATTACGATGGTATAAATGAATCTATGGCTCATGCTGGACATCGAGATCCTCATATAGATGACGATCCAGAATATCCTAATTTTCAACATATGCGTGGCGAAAATAAAACTACAGTGCAAATGGATTCTATGGGAAACTTACATATGTGGATTGGCGAAACAATGCCAAATAAGGTTGGAAAATATGCATATGAAAATGAAGATGGAAAACAATCTGATGTTTATATTCAAGATTCTGGTGATGTTAGGGGTATTTTGAATAGTTTAGATTCAAAAGAAAGAGAAGAATTAAAGTTTGGCAATCATATTGTGACAAAAAATGTTGATAGTAGTTATTTTGGAGAAAATGTAAATCACTGAAGGGAAATGAAAGAAATTAAAGTTGAAAATTCAGACAATTGGAAACAAGAAGAAGAAATAATTAAAATTGCCCAAAATTATATGATGCAATGGGCAAAAGAAGACCCCGAAAGTGCACACAATGGAGAAATACCAGAATTTGCAGCTCATCATGGGGAAGGAGATCCAGAAGGTTTAATTAAATATTTAAAAGAATTGGCAGAAAAAATGCCTAATAATTTAGCTAAAAGAATGATGATGAAAATAGATAATGTAATCTTTTAATGAAGCACAGATTTAATGAATGCTGAAATTTAGAAGTACTACATATTATTTTACACAGCAATATTAGCTATTTTACTGATTTTTAAATTGGTCAAGTTTAAGTAGAATAAGTCAAAATTCTTAAAAAGGTTGAACATAGAATTATCATACTTGATTGTCAAATCTTTCAAAAGACAATAAGATATGATAATTAATTGATAATTTTATCTTTAAAAAATAAAGTTATAGGCCAGTAAACTTATTATTGATAAAAGAAACAATATAACTGTTGTGGATTGTTAAATATATTATCAAATACCCCTAGCAGGATTCGCACCTGCGACCAATAAATTAGAAATTTATTGCTCTATCTCCTGAGCTATAGGGGCGTTATTATTATAATACAAAAAAAAATATTCTTAAAATATATTCATTTTTAATTGAAATTTTTTCCACTTAAGACGAATAAGATAATAGTGAAACAAATTCAATTTAAGGAGAATGAAAATGATACGAGAAGATGAAGAAATTGTTTTGAATGGTGATTGCAGTAGGTATTACATTATCCCAATGGAAAAGATGGCTGATTTGATGGGAATACCATTGGTTTTAGACGAATTTGGGTTAGACGATAGAGATCACGATGTAATTCATAAGGTATTAGCTGTTGGTGGTGATTTTGTTAATCTTGAAACTGGTGAAATTAATGCAGAACCAGTTAAAATAGTTAAAAAGTTTAAAGTTGATGCTGATGGCAATAATGAAATAATAATTGAAATTAAAGGTATTAAATCGAATGCTCATAGATTTTTGATGAAAGGAGAGCTAACAAGAGAAGAATATGTATCAAAGAGAAGAAAAGAACTAGGATTGAAGGACATGGCACTTATAAACAATCTTGAAAATATTTACGAAGAATATAAAAAACTAACAGAGAGTTAAAGAGTAATTTATTATTTTAGATCGTCTATTGAAACTTCTCTATTGAATTCCTTTGGAAAACAATTAAGATCAAACATTTTCTTAATGCAATTATTATAAACATCGGTAGTAGAACTTTTTTGAAGTGCATGGTTCCTTGCTATTGAAGCAAGTTTTATTGAAACTTCCTTTAGTTCTTCAAATTCTTTTTTATAATTTTTCATTTACTAAAATAGTTACCTATCAAAAATTATTACTTTTGTTAAATCAAGAAGAAAATATTCTTTTTCCTTGATTTAAACCAATCTTTTTAACTTTTATTTTTATTCTTGAAAATCTTTTTTTAGATTTCACAACTTGACGAATTTTTTTTAACTTTACAATCTCAACTAATAATCTAAATATTGAAAATGATAAATATATAAAAAAACAAACAATTATTAGCATTAATATAGAAAATGCAATAATCATTCGACTTTTATCCATTTTGAAAGAGGAAATTCAATCTGTTTTCCTTCGTCTGAAACATAATAACATTTTATGATTCCTCTTTCGTGTCCTTTAGTCAAAATTGAAGACTGCCAATCAATCAATTTATGTTCATTCTTTGCGGTATCATATCCATCACTGAATCCAGTATTGTAATTGATACTTTCCTCATACTGAATTTTATTTTCTAAAACAAATGCCTTGCTGTTCAAATACCTGTAATCTTCTATCGAATTTTTAATTTCAGCATCAAGGTAAATGCAATATGATATTGGAACTAGCATGAAAATTATATAAAAAACAATAATTGAAGAATTGATTTTCATTTTTACCTCAAAAATTTATAAGTTATCTGGCATATTGAC
>Ga0105050_10001447_pt1 | contig 35718 bp, 29 predicted proteins | sample FRY01_FD_78088 | JGI IMG/M metagenome (GOLD analysis project Ga0105050, IMG submission 78088) | Freshwater microbial communities from Lake Fryxell liftoff mats and glacier meltwater in Antarctica - FRY-01 | ecosystem: Environmental > Aquatic > Freshwater > Ice > Glacier meltwater ...
AGATCATTGCTGTCAATGGGTTCTTGCCGGGGTAATGGGATATCTTTGGGACAAAGCGTTCAGATCGGAACGCCAGCCTCCATCCGGGCGGGCCACTTTCTGTAGAACGACAACTAAGATTGCCCCCTGACGACAATTAAAACTGACCCTTTGGGTGGGGCGGTTTTTCGGGGTGAATCGCGTTTTGCGGTTTGACGCCGAGCGGGGTGGCTAGTGCTTCCTTGGGTTGTGGTCACTAGAGCCCAACTCACCAAGCTCGTTTATGAGCGCAACCAAGGAAGATCGATTATTATGAGTGCACAAAAGTCAGGGATGTCGCGCAATACTGCGCGTAAGCATTTACGTCAGAATGATGTCCTAAATCAGGAAAAATCCCCCAATACTTGGAGGACGCGTAAGGATCCGCTGGAGCGGATCTGGCCGGAGGCGTTGAAAATGTTGCGCGAGGCTCCGGAGCTGGAGGCGAAGGCCCTTTTTGAGCATCTCTCGCAGTGCCATCCGGGAGAGCTGAAGCCGGGCTTGTTACGGACGTTCCAGCGACGGGTGCGGAGTTGGCTGCTGGCACAAGCTGCGTTGTCAGACAATGTGCGCAAGGTGTTGAACCTGTAATGAAAGCCTTCCGCCAAGATCTGCTCTGGTGTTCATCGTCGTCCTACTTCAAAGCGTTTCGGTGAACGGACTAGCTTCCCTTTGGTCGGTCGAAAGGTCAGAGCGGGCCGGCTGTCACGTCTCCTGCAACCATGGCCATTTGACAGTGAAAAATGCTGGGATGTTTTTCTGTTTTTCGAAGAGGTTTGGAGTAGTTGGATCGTGGATTCCACCGAAGCGGATCTTGGGAAAATGCTCGCTTACCCGCTGAATGGTCTTTTTCGTCATCCGGCCAATCGGATGCGGGAGCGTCCGAAGGGGTTTTTCCTAATCCCGTCCCCAGCAAAAGTTTCAGAGGTAAAGATTTGCCTGTCGATGAAGTCGGTGGGCATTGTTTCGCCATGAAAGTCCTTGAGCTCATTGCTCCGTCCCAATTCGCGGTTACCGAAAAGCCCAAGCCCCAGCCCAAAGCCGATGAGGTTCTCATCAAGGTCGCTTGCTGTGGGATTTGTGGAAGTGATGTGCACGGGATGGACAACAGCAGTGGTCGTCGCATTCCGCCCATGATCATGGGACATGAGGCGAGCGGGGTGATTGAAGAAGTCGGGGCGGAAGTCGCTGACTGGAATGCGGGTGACCAGGTCTCCTTCGACTCCATGGTTTTTTGCGGGGAATGCGATTATTGCGAACGTGGTGAAACCAACCTTTGCCGCGAGCGTCAGGTCATGGGGGTGTCGTGCGATGAGTTTAAACGTGATGGTGCTTTTGCGGAGTGGGTTGTGGTGCCTGCGCGGATTCTGGAGCGCATTCCGGAAGGATTGTCCTTTGAAGAGGCCGCGTTTACCGAGCCGCTGGCGGTGGCTTTGCACGCCGTGAATTTGGTGAAGGTGAAGCCCGGTGAGCGGGCTCTGGTGGTGGGCTCGGGTCTGATTGGCTTGTTGGTCATCCAGGCGTTGAAGCGGGCTGGATGTTCGGAGGTCGTCGCGATTGATACCGACCAACGTCGCCTTGATTTGGCGATGACCCTCGGGGCGACTGGGGCTTTCCTTCCCGATCAGGATTGCGGTGCGGAGTTTGATCTTTCGATGGAAGTGGTCGGGGCAGCCCCCACTTTGGAAAAAGCGGTGAAGTCTGTTCGCAAAGGCGGGCGCGTGGGTCTCATCGGAAACGTTGTGGCCGTGGTGCCACTTGCCCTGCAGTGGGTCGTGACGCGCGAGATTTCGTTGATTGGATCCTGCGCGGCGGCGGGCGAATGCACCGAGGCGCTTGAAGCCATCGCGAGTGGTGAGATTCAGGTCAAGCCGTTGATCTCGGCGATTGTTCCATTGGAAGAAGGGGCGGATTATTTCCGCCGTTCCCGCGAAGGAAAAGAAGGGCTCCTCAAGGTGATTCTGAAACCGTCGTTGGGCTAGTTGGCCATGACTTCGGCCGGGGCATTAGCGAGCAGGCGGTGGTAGGGCGAAATATTGCTCATGAGCTTTTTCCAAAGGGTGATATCATGGACCGCGGTGAGGAGTTGCGGGTTGGGGTCGAGAGTGGCCCATGATTCGCGATCCATTTCGCCTTCGAGTTGGTCCTTTTCCCATCCGGAATAGCCCACGAAGGCCCTAACGATCGTTCCCGGAAGGCGAACATAGGCGGCCGCTTCCTCGGCTGAGATTCTGATTGCAAAGTCGAAGGCGTCGTCCTTTTCCCAAAATGCCGCAAAGGTTAGATGTTCGCGTGCGACGGGGCCGCCATGGTGGACCGCGACCGAAGCGAGGGCCGAGAAATCCTTTTTATTGAGAAGATTCCCCACCGTTTGGCCGGTCGGTTGGTTGAGGATCAGGCCAAAGGCTCCCTCTTCGGCGGAATATTCGCCAAGGAGGAGGACGGCCTTGTTAAAAGTGCCATCCCGGAGAGACGGATCGGCTAAAAGGAGCTTGCCGACAAGCTCGGGGATGGGGGGGTGGGGGTTCACGGGATTACGTTCGTGGCTGGAACGTGATTGGTCAAGAAAGCTTAAGTCTTGATGAGTTTTATTCATCTTTCCCATCAAAAACCGTTGGGAAAGGGTGTTTCCTTCTGTATTATGGCTTGATTGAAGTCCCTGAGTTTAGTGAGGTTCGCGCCACATGAATACAGAAGCACTCACCCGGGCCGCTGCAGAAGCCCGCGGACTTGCCATCGATGCCGTTCACGCCTGTTCCTCCGGCCACCTTGGTCTTCCTCTCGGATGTGCCGATCTCGGGGCCGTTCTTTTTGGCGAAGGTCTTCGTTTTAATCCTGCCGCTCCCAAGTGGCTGAACCGCGACCGCTTCATCCTCTCGGCCGGTCATGGCTCCATGTTTATCTACAGCTGGCTTCACCTCGCTGGATACAAGGTGAGCAAGAATGACGTTGCTTCTTTCCGCAAGCTTCACTCCATCACTCCGGGACACCCTGAGTATGATGAGACCGAAGGGGTTGAAGCGACCACCGGGCCTCTCGGCCAGGGCGTGGGTAACGCCGTGGGTTATGCTCTTTCCGGAAAGCGCGCTGCGGCCCGCTTCAATACTTCCGAGCACACCCTCTTCGACCATCACATCGTCGCACTTGCGGGTGACGGCTGCCTTCAGGAAGGGGTGGCCCAAGAAGCGATAGCTTTCGCCGGTCAGAATGAGCTCGATAACCTCATTCTCATTTATGATTCCAATGACGTCACGCTCGATGCCATGGCCAAGGTGACCCAGCGATGGGACGCCGAGAAATACTTCCAGAGTCTCAACTGGGACGCGGTGACTGTTGATGGTCACGATCAGGCCGCTTTCTTTGAAGCCTTCAATGCGGCCAAGGCCAGCGACAATGGCAAGCCCACCGTCATCATCGCCAAGACCACCATCGCGAAAGGAATCCCCGAAGTTGCCGGAACGGCTGGTGGCCACGGTGAAGGGGGTGCCAAGTTCGCCGAAGCCGCCCGCAAGGGACTGGGCCTTCCGGACGAACTCTTCTTCGTCTCCGATGAAACCAAGGCTTACTTCGCCGCACAGGCTGAGAAAAAGGCTGCCGACTTCGCGACCTGGGAAGCCACCTACGAGGCTTGGTCCGACGCCAATCCCGAGCTCGCAACCGAGCTGCAGAATGGCGTTTCCAAGGCGGTTCCGACTGATCTTTCCGAGCAGATCCCTGCGTTCGCTGACGACTACGCAGACGCCACCCGTGGTGCCGGCGGAGTGGTCATCAATGCGGTGGCCAAGGCCATGCCCCAGGTCATCACGGGCTCTGCCGACCTTTACGGCTCGACCAAAAACTACCTCAAGGGAGAAGGCGACTACTCCGCCTCCAATCCTACCGGACGTAATATTTGGTTCGGAATTCGTGAGCACGGAATGGGTGCGATCTGCAACGGCGTTGCTTACGATGGTCTCTTCCGCATCAGCGGCGCGACCTTCTGTGTCTTTGCGGACTACCTTCGTCCTGCCATCCGGATCGCGGGCTTGGCCAAGCTGCCTGTCACTTATATCTTCACGCACGACTCCGTGGGCGTGGGTGAGGACGGCCCGACCCACCAGCCGGTCGAGACTGTTTCCGGACTCCGCGTCATCCCGAACGTCGATGTCATTCGTCCCGCCGATCAGGAAGAAACGGCCGGATCGTGGATCGCGGCCATGGCGCGCACCGACGGCCCGACGGCCCTCATTTTGAGCCGTCAGAAAGTTCTCTCACTGAACGACTATGCGTCGGTCGAGACTCGCCGCGAGGGCGTTGCCAAAGGTGCTTACATCCTCAAGAAGGAAGAAGGCGCCCTTTGCTGCATCATCCTCGCGACTGGGTCCGAAGTGGAGCACGCTCTCAATGCGGCCAAGGAACTGGGTGCCGGATGCCGCGTCGTTTCTGCTCCTTGCCTTGAGCGCTTCGACCGTCAGTCCGCTGAATACAAAGAGGAGATTCTTCCTGCTTCCTGCACCAAGCGCGCTGCCATCGAAGCGGGGGTGACGGGACTTTGGTATAAATATGTCGGTCTGGAAGGCGCTGTCATCGGCATCGACCGCTTCGGGATTTCCGCTCCTGGCGACATGGTCATGGACGAGCTCGGCATCAATGCGGCCAGCCTTGTCAGCGCTCTCAGCTGCTAAGCCCCCCTGAATTTTTCAAAGCGGTCTTCGGGATTTCCGGAGGCCGATTTTTTATTTCTTCTTCGGGAACTTCGGTCCGCCGCCGCCATACTTTTGGACGTCGAAATCGAAGGGGGCACCACCGTGGCGGGGGTCGGCGGATTTCTCCAGTTCGGCGGTGAGGAGGGTGGCATACTTCTTCGTGATTTCGGGCATGGCCGAAGCAAGATTGCTCATCTGTTCGGGATCTTCGCGCAAGTCGTAGAGTTCCTCGGCGGGGCGCTTGGCAAAGCACTGCTCATAGGATTTTTGAAAGCGGTCCTTGTTGTCGATGATGAAGGATTTGGTGGGGCCGTTGTCGGTGTCGCCATACCAAGTGTCCTTGATCTCCGCTTTCTCCCAATGGGGTGTGCCGTTGGGCCATCGTTTCGGCGAATAGTTACGGATGTAGAGATATTGATGATCGCGATACATTCGCGAAGGGTATCCTCCCATGTCGGGGGCTTCCTGGCTTGGGACGTGGCGTTCCTTGCCGGCGATGATAAAGGGGCGGAGCTTCCCGTCATCTCCTTCGGTGAGCGCGGGGAGGAGGTTGTGACCGGTCATGGCTTCCGGGATCTCGACTCCAGCGGCTGTTAGAAAGGTCGGGGCGAGATCGATGAGCGACACAAAATTCTGATAGGTCTGTCCGGCTTTGATCTTCTTTCCCCAACGGATTGCGAGAGGGACCTTGGTGCCAGAATCGTAGAGGTTGGATTTACAACGGGGGAAGGGCATCCCGTGATCGCCCGTGATGACGATGATCGTGTTGTCCAACTCACCTGCTTTTTCGAGTAAGGCGATGGCCTGGGCGACGTCGCGGTCAAATCGCTGCACTTCAAAATAGTAGTCGGCGATATCGTTGCGGACTTCTTCGGTGTCGGGGAAGAACTTGAAGGGTTTGATTTGATCGACATTCATTCCCGATTTTTTGCCCGATCCTTTCACGTATTCGCGGTGGGGATCGGAAGCTCCCAGCCAGAAGCAGAACGGTGTTTTTTGATCGGAGCGGGCTTCTAAAAACTGCGCGAATCCTTTCGGGTAAACCTTTCCGGCAGGATGTGCCTCGAGGAATTTTCCTTCTAGCTGGCCGGGGCCAAAGGACTTCCGCCACGAACCGGTGTGGTAGCCGCCGGCGTTCATGAGCAAGCGGGCGTAGGTTTCCACGGATTGCGGGAGGGTGCCGTAGAGGCTGGCACCGCCTTCAAGACGCCAATGCCATTGTCCCGTCATGAGAGAGTTCCGGCAAGGGGTGCAGGAGGGCGATGAAACGTAGGCGTTGTAGAAGAGGGCTCCCTCCTTGGCGATCCGGTCAAAGGCAGGCGTCTGCACGACGGGATCGTTTCCGTAAATCGAAGCATGGGGCGCCCCCCAGTCATCTGCGATGCAGAAGAGGATATTGGGCCGATCACCGGCGTGGGTGACTGCGATGAGGAGGAAGGTGAGAAGGAGTTTCATGATTTCTGAGGCGGGGAATCGGAATCTCCCAAGGTCAGTTTGACGATGGGAGACTGCCACGAGCCTTGGCATTGAGGATCATCTGTTCGGTGTAGTCCCAGAGTTCTCGTTGCGCGTGAGTCCGACGGGATTGGACCGTCGGAGGATATTTTTCAGCTTCTCGGATTCGATGATGAAGCTGAGGGCCTCGGCGAGCATCGGGCTACGCGTTGGGCAGGGTGTGTCCGGCGCGGTAGTGTTCGCGGTCGAGTTGGTTGGCCGCGGCAGCGAATTCTCCGTTGAAGGCTTTGCCATCGGTCGTGAGCGGTGCGCCGAGGCCCGGGCGGGTCGCTCCGATGCCATTGGCTTCGAAGTGCGCCATCATGCGATCGACCGCTTCTGCGACGGCTGGGGTCTTGGTCAACGAGGCCTTGATTTGGTCGGCAGGAAGTTCCTTACCGAGTCGGAGCGCGTGGGCCCCGATATGGGCGAGGGCGGCCGAGTGGTGGCCGTTTTCGGCACCGTGCATGGGGTCCTGTTTTCCGCTGTGGCAGGCGTCGAAGAAGTTGTGAATGTGATCCTTACCGCCTTTGAATTCCTTGAGGGTCTTGCCGTCTTTGTCGACGATTTTGCAGCCAGAATTGTGACCACCGAGGAGGGAGCCTCCTTCATATTCGATGACGTTGCCAATCGTAACTCCCTTGTAGTCGGGCATGCCGTTCTTCCAATCGAGTCCCTTTTTGGGAAGTCCGCGGACTTCGAAGAGGATGGGGGCAGGTTTGTGATCGACGTAAAGAATTTGGGTGTTGGCGGTGTCGCCGTCGTCGATGTAGCCATAACGTCCGCCAATGCTGATGATGGCGGGCGGAAGGGACATGGGATCGCCGAGAGCCCAGCGGCAGACGTCGAGTTGGTGAGGTCCCTGGTTGCCGAGGTCGCCATTGCCGTAGGGTGATTGCCAATGCCAGTCGTAGTGGAACTGGTTGCGTCGGATGGGGAGCATTTCGCGCGGGCCGGACCAGAGGTCGTAGTTGACGGTTTTGGGGGCCTTGACCGGCGAGTTGACTTTGCCAATGGATTGGCGCGGTTTGTAGCAGAATCCGCGCGCGAGAGTGAGCTTGCCGAGGTTGCCAGCCTTGAGCCATTCGAAGGCTTCGGCCCAGGAGGTTTCGGAGCGGCGTTGGAATCCGTGGGCGATGACGGTTCCGTATTTGGCCTGTCCGTCGGCGAGTTTTTGCCCTTCCCAGACGTTGTGGGAGACGGGCTTCTCGGTGTAAGCGTGCTTACCAGCGGCAGCCGCAGTGAGGGCGATGACGGTGTGGGTGTGGTTGCAGGTGGCGATACAAACGGCATCGACATCGGGATCTTCGCAGACCTTACGATAGTCGCTGTAGGTCTTGAGACCGGTCAACTTTGAGAGTTTTGAGAGCTCGGCGACTTTACGGTCAAGCTGATCGGAGTCGATGTCACACAAGCCGACGAGACGGGCCTTTTTGTGCGAGAGGACCGCATTGATGTGGCTGGCTCCGCGTCCCTTGACGCCGATGACGACGACGCGGAGTTCCCCGTTGGCTCCAGCAGCGTGGGCGAAAGGCGAAAGGAGGGAGTAGGTCCCGGCGAAGGCGGAGGAGCGGAGGAGGTGGCGTCGATTCATTGTTTGTTTGATACGGGTTAAAATTTGAGAAGCTTACGGACGTTGTCATCGTGTTTCCGAAAATGGGAAACCCTTGTGGACTTATTATTTTTTAGGAGATTGATTCCAATAGATGATGACATTTTTGGTAGAGCGTCCCGATGCGACAAGATCGATGTCGCCATCTTGGTCCAAGTCAGCCGCTTGTAGGTCTTCACAAGCCATTTGGTTGTCATCGATGAGGGAGTGGAGTTTCCACTTTGAGCCATCCTCGGATTCGGGAAGATAGAGCCGAAGGCCTACTTTTTTGCTGTCCTGCGAGGGCTCCCGCCAACCGGCCACGACCTGGTCGTAGCCCAGGCCGAGGAAGTCTCCGGCCACTAAGGCGTGGCCTTGGTTGAGAGTGTCATCAATGACGATCCGGTTTTGGGACCAGAGTCCCTTCGCGGTCTCGGGATTGATCACGACTTCGTTCCCGTGCATGGGTTCGACGGTGACGATGAAACGTTTTCCGTTGGGGAGCTTACCCAGGCGCACTTCGCCTGCGCCTTTTTCGGTCATGGGGGTGGCGGACCATTCCTTTTCGGTGGGACTGAGGAGATGAACACCTTCCTGGCAGGCGACGAGGAGACTTTCATTGTTGGAGGTCCCCCAGGGAATGGGATCGAAGTTGTGGGCGAGGTGAAAGCCTTTGTGGATGAGGAAGGTTTGCCAGTCTTTCTTGGGGTCGACCTCGGGACGGTAGCCGAGGAAGTTGATCCCTTCGCCCTTGCCTTGGACATTGCCGGGGCCATGGAGAGGGAGGACGGCGAGGAAGTGTTTTCCATGCTCTTCGGCGACCCAGTGCATGCGGTGAACAGTGGGTTCGCGATGAAGTGGGTGAGCCTTGCGGGGCTGGAAGCAATCGGGTTGCGATTCCAAGTGGAAGACGGCCCCGCTGTTCTTGGTATCGCTGGGATTCCATGCGGCACCCACCACGATTTCCGCTTTGCCATCGCCGGTGATATCGGCGGCGCAAAGGCAAACGTGATCCTTGGGCGTGAGCTTTTCGGTGATGACGTGTTTCGTCCACCCTGGGTTCTGGTAGCAAACGGTCTGGCCGGAGTCGGCGAGGAGGATGTCGTCTTTGCCATCGCCATCCACGTCGGCAATTGCGAGGCCGTATCCCACCGTGATTTGAGAGTCGATGATCTGCGCTTTGAAGATTGCCGGAGGCGCAGGTTCCAAGGCCGCAGGTTCCAAGGCAAAGGCAGGAATAATTAGCAGGAGAGAGAGGGTTGGGGCTTTCATTAGCCTTCCTACTATCATAACCAGCTCATTGTCGCGAAATGTTTTCGTGGGCGGGCACCCCGATTCTAGAATGACTGGCCCGAGAAGGTGATTTTGACCCAGGTCGATGTTGGTTGAAGTAGGGGATCGAAGAAGCGTAATATCCAGATTATGGACCTGCCGCCGAGGATTACGACCCCGGAGCAGGCTGCTGTCGTCGTGTCTGACAAGGAATAGTGGGACTATTTCTTGGGTCCGATCAGCTCGATGAAGTTGCCATCAGGATCGCGGAAGACGGTGATGAAGTTGCCGCCACCAAGGTCCGAGGGGGTTTTGCCGAGTAGCTCCACCTTGGCTTCCTTGAGCTTGGCCACGGACTTGTTCATGTCGGTGACGAAGAGCGTGAGATAGGAAACGCCAATGGAGGAGTGGATGAATTTTTGGTCCTGCATCTTGCCTGGAGCCTCGGGGAAGGACATGAGCTTGAATTTCGTCTTGGGGTCTTTGGCATCTTGATCCAAGACGAAGACGCGGATGGTCGCGGGTTGATTGTCGGTGAGGCCGATGTCTGCGGCTTTTTCGGCGGGAACGCTGAAGCCTTTGACTTCGGTCATGCCGAGTGTCTCGGTGTAGAACTTGGCGGATTTTTCGAGATCCTTGACCACGATGCCGATATCAGCCGAGGCGTTGGAAAAGATCGGGGTTTCTTCTTGGGCGAAGGCGGGAGCTGCCGTGAAACCGAGAAGAGCGGATGAGAGCGCGAGGGCTCGAAGATGTTTAACCATCCAACGATGGTAGAGGAGAGGATCTCCAAATCAAGGGGTTAGTGTCGTTCTTTCTGGAAGGGGACGGCCCGGGTCGCGTATAGTTCTTTCAACCATGAAACGATTATCCCTCCTGTTCCCGTTCATTTTGGCATTGCTGTGCCCTCTTTTTCTTTCGGCGAAGAAAGAGAAGCCCGAGAAAACGAAGAAGATTGTCTTTATTGCCGGCAACCGGAGTCACGGGTCCGGCGAGCATGAATTCCGGGCCGGTTCGATGCTGCTGGCCAAGGCGCTGAACGAGCAGAGTGGGCTTAATGTGAAGGCGGTCGTGGTCGGCGCAGATTGGAAGAAGGACAAGTCCGTTCTCGATGACGCCGACGCCATCGTGATCTTTGCCGATGGCACGAGCGGAATTGCCGGGGAGTGGGAATATCTCGACGGACTGGCGAAGAAGGGGGTGGGATTCACCTTCATGCATTATGCGGTGCATCCCGATCCGGATCAGGGGAAGAACTATTACCAGCCGTGGATCGGTGGGGCCATGGAATCGGGGTGGTCGGTGAATCCGCATTGGGTTGCCGACATGAAGGTGATGCAGGGGCACGAGATCTCAAATGGGGTGCCGGAGACGGTCACTTGCCTCGATGAGTTTTACTACAACATGCGTTTCGTGGAAGATCGCGACACGGTGCACAACTTCGTCACGGCAACGCCGACGCGCGAGAACATGGCTCGCTACATCAATCTTTGGAATGAACATGGAGTGGCGGGCTTAAATAAAGAACAAACCCTGATGTGGGGATATGAGCGGCCGGGTGGAGGTCGCGGAGTGGGCTTCACCGGTGGGCACTATCATCATGGTTGGGCGCTCGACGGTTTCCGCACGGTGGCGTTGAACGCGATCGTTTGGGCAGCCGGAATCAAGGTGCCGGAGGGCGGTGTGAAGTCGAGCTCACTTACCGAAGATGATCTCAATGCGAATTTGGATGACTACGGGAACAAGAACGGCCGTCTCAAACTTCCCAAGGTTGAGGATTGGAAAAAGCTTCCTCCTGCGAAGGTGGATGAAAAACGGGAGGCCAGTTTCAAGATTTCCACGCCTGCGAAAAAGTAGTGGAAGCTCGCGAAGAAAGAGAAAGAAGTGACGGGGAATTGGTTGGATCGTTGGAATGTCGGAAAAGAAGAAGGACGGGAAATAGGGGCTGGAACCTCCAAGAGGCGGGGATTGGAGAACTTACCCACTGATTGGGAGGATCGATCTGATAGGCAATGCTTGGCGTTGCGTATTGAAAATGTAGAACCGTGGTGAAAGTCCACCTTCCTGTATTCGTATGAGCCCATTTCCTTCCCGAGCCCTTATTTCAGTGATCGTTTTTTCAGCGAGGAATCTTGGCGCTGCCGAGCCCGTTGATTTCGCGCGTGAGATCCTTCCGATTCTTTCAGACAAGTGTTTCGCCTGTCACGGTCCGGATACCAAAAAGGCCAAGGATCTCCGGCTGGATAGCTATGGGGCAGCGATCAAGGACCGCAAGGGAACGCGTGCCATTGACCCGGAATCTTTGGAAGACAGTGAACTCATTTTCCGCATTCACGACAGGGATGACTCCATGCCTCCGGAGGAGGAAAAGCAACTGACCGAGGCCGAGCGCGAGCTTCTGACGCGCTGGGTGAAGGGTGGGGGAGCCTACGCTTCCCATTGGGCTTTTATCCCGCCGAAGAAGGAAGGAGCCCCTCAGTCCGGTGTCATCGACGCCTACATTGCGGCAGGGCACAAGTCCCATAAGCCATCGATCTCCTTTGCGCCTGAGTCTGACCGACCGACTCTCGCCCGTCGTGCGGCGCTCGTCCTCACCGGACTTCCGCCTGAGCCCGAGGTCTTGGAGCGCTTTTTGGCTGATGAGTCCGCCGATGCTTACGAAAAGTTCGTCGACCAACTCCTCGGGTCACCGCATTACGGTGAGCATCAAGCCCGCTATTGGCTCGATGCCGTTCGTTATGGCGACACCCACGGACTTCACCTCGACAACCGTCGCGGGATTTTCCCATACCGCGATTGGGTGGTCCGGGCCTTCAACAAGAACCTCCCGCTCGATGACTTCATTACCTGGCAAATCGCAGGCGACCTGCTGCCGTCGCCCACCATTTCCCAAAAGATTGCGACTGGATTTGTCCGCATGAATCCCACGACTTCTGAGGGCGGGGCCATTCCCGAAGAGTTCCAGGCGAAGAATAACTTCGATCGGACTGAGACTTTGGGGACGGTGCTTCTTGGGATGACCTTGACCTGTGCCCGATGTCACACCCACAAGTATGACCCGATTACCCATGACGACTACTTCAGCCTCTTTGCCTTCTTCAATAGCACGGCTGAGAGCCCGATGGATGGCAACAAGTATGATCCCGAGCCGGTTATCAAAGCTCCGGCAAATCCTGCCGAGTGGCAATTGTTAGAGGATCTCAACCGTGAGCGTGAAAAGCTTTTGAGTCGGGCGAAAACGCTCTCTAAAAACGCACTTCCGGAGGATGGATCTCCTTCCCATCAACTGACTGCGCTTGCGAGCTTCGAAGGGACATTGGCAAAACACGAAATCCAAAAAGAAGCTGTCGCGCTTGTTGTTCGGTTTAGCGAGCTTGAGAAGAAATTCACGACTACCACTCTTGTGGCCCAAGAACTTCCCAAGCCGCGCGAAACAAAAACGCTCAGGAGAGGCGAGTATCACAGCCCGGGCGGAGATGCTCTGCAGCCGGATGTGCCGGCGGTCATGAGTCCCTTCCCGGAAGGCGCTCCCCGCAATCGGCTCGGTCTGGCACAATGGCTGACGGCTCCCGGGCATCCCTTGGTAGCCCGCGTGCTTATAAACCGGATGTGGCAGAGTGTTTTTGGCTACGGTCTTGTTCGGACGCCGGAAGATTTTGGGCTGCAAGGTGAACAGGCCACCCATCCTGAATTGCTCGATTGGCTGGCGGTTGAACTGCATGAGCAGAATTGGGATCTCAAGCAGATGCTCCGGCTGATGGTGACGAGTGACACCTTTAAACAAAGCTCGAAGCGCTCCGCTGATCTCGAGGATCCCGAGAACCGCCTCTATGCCCGGGGGCCTGGTTTTCGTCTCGATGCCGAGGTCATCCGCGACGTTGCCCTTTGGTCGAGTGATCTTCTTGACCCCACCCAGGGAGGTGAAGGGGTGAAGCCCTACCAGCCTGCCGGGCTTTGGAGTGCCTTAATGCACCCGGGCAGTAACACCAAGAAATACGAACGGGACAAAGGAGAACGTCTCTATCGTCGCAGTATCTACGTTTACTGGAAGCGCACCAGTCCGCATCCCATGATGACTCTTTTTGATGCCCCAAATCGGGAGACGAGCTGCGTGAAACGATCCCGCACCAGCACGGCCTTGCAATCGCTCGGCCTGCTCAATGAAACTCAACGGATCGAGATGGCTCGAAAGCTTGCCGAACGTTTGATGCGGTCAGCCTCCGATGATCAACAACGACTTGATCGTCTCTACAAACTCTTGGCTTGCCGCCCTCCTGATGATCGTGAAAGCGAAGCCTGCTTGAAGTTGCTCGACGTCATGAAGCAACGTTACGCCACGTCTCTTGAAGATGCCCGCGCTCTTCTCACAACTGGTGATGCGCCCTCCGACGCTTCGCTCGATCCTGTCGAACTCGCTTCTTGGACGCAGGTCGCAGTGACCATCCTTGCGAGCGATGTTGCTCTCAGTCTTTTCTAATTGAATGCCATGAATCCACTCCACGATTTCCAGCTCAGCCAGACCCGCCGTCAACTGTTTGGTAGCGCCGCCCTAGGTCTCGGGACAGCCACGATGGCACAATTGCTCGGGGCCGATCTCCTCGCTGAAACCCCAAATTCTTCCGAGGGACTTCATCATCATGCCAAGGCCAAGCGGGTCATTTACCTCTTCATGAGCGGCGGCCCCAGTCAGCACGACATGTGGGACTACAAACCCAAAATGAAGGAGATGGCCGGGCAGGATCTTCCAGAGCACGTTCGCGACGGTCAACGAATCACGGGGATGACTTCAGGCCAAAAAAACCTGCCACTTTGCCCTTCAAAATACGAGTTTACGAAGCACGATAATAACGATCAAGGAGTGTGGGTGAGTGAACTTCTCCCTTACACCGCCAAGGTTGCGAAGGAGTTGTGTGTCATTCACAGCACTTTTACCGAAGCCATCAATCACGATCCCGCCGTGACCTATATTCAGACCGGGAGTCAGATTCCCGGGCGTCCGAGTTTTGGCTCATGGTTGAGCTATGGTTTGGGCCGCATGAATGAAGATCTCCCGGGATATGTCGTGATGCACGCCAAGACGAATTTTGGTGAGCAGAGTTTGTTTAACCGGCTCTGGGGTCCTGGTTTTCTTCCGTCCGAGCATCAAGGAGTCCTCCTTCGGAGCCAGGGAGATCCCGTTCTTTATCTGAACAATCCCAAAGGGGTCACTCGAAATGACCGTCGTGCCCAGCTCGATACTCTCGCTGCGCTCAGTGAGGCCCAGCACGAGCGCTTTGGCGATCCCGAGATTCTTGCCCGCATCAAGCAACACGAGATGGCCTATCGGATGCAGACCTCCGTTCCTGAATTGATGGATCTCTCAGAAGAGACTGAGGCCACCTTTGCTCTTTACGGAGAGGAGGCCCGCGAAGCCGGCACCTTTGCGGCCTGTTGTCTCAATGCCCGTCGGCTGGCCGAGCGAGGGGTGCGCAACATCCAGATTTTCCACCGGGGATGGGATGCTCACGGGAACCTTCCGCAAGAGCACGAGTCCCAGTGCAAAGACATCGACCAAGCTTGCGCCGCTTTGATTACCGATTTGAAGGAGCGGGGCATGCTTGAAGACACCCTTGTTATTTGGGGCGGGGAATTTGGGCGAACCGCCTATTGTCAGGGTAAGTTGACCGAGCAGAACTATGGACGCGATCACCACCCACGTTGTTTCACCACTTGGATGGCGGGAGGGGGAGTGAAGCCGGGCATCACCTACGGGAAGACCGACGACTATGGCTACAACATCGTCAAGCCCGATGGTTCACCGATCATGCCGCAACCGTCCAAAGACGAATGGACGCCCGGCTCGGTGCACATTCACGATCTCAATGCGACCATCCTCCACCTGCTTGGGATCGATCACCGCAAGCTGACCTATCGATACCAAGGTCGTGACTTCCGCCTGACCGATATTCACGGACACGTCATCAAGGAGCTGCTCCTTTAAAGTTTGAGAGAGGTTTCGACCGCTGACCTGGTTGAGGGGGACATAGGGCTGGAAGCACCCGAGGGCATTGCACCCACGCTCCATATTGGGAGTTATTTGAGGATGGATTCGAAGTTGAGCTGGGGGAGCCGGAGTGGCTGCGTCATTCTCTAATCATCTATTGAAGTGGGGAATGTCGGCTGGAAATCTCTAAATTTTGCCAAATGGAAAAAAGAGACCGTTGAGAGACCGTTGGCAACGGTTCCTGATCTGCGCGCAGAGGTGGTGAGTGGGTTTTTTTATAAGTCCAATCTTTGGGATTACTTGTTGACTTTCAATGGCGCGATTTGTTATGTCCTGTCTATTAAGCGAGTGAGGAGAAATCGGCTTTCGATCTCACGAGCTTTTAGAAACCAAAATATTGATTATAAAAAAACTACCAAAAATCTAGCGATCGTCCTCCTCACGGCTGGCTCCGCTTCTGCCGCGACCATCTCGTGGGATCCCGTTGTGGTCAACACGACTGCGTCCGACATCATCACAGCAGGAGCTCTTCATTATTCGTCAAACTCAGCAGGTTCTACGGATCAGACAATCAATGGCGTGACCTTCGTTGCTGAGGCTGGACCTCTCCCCTCCAACGCAAACGGGACTTTCTATACGACTGGTGGCGGGGTGAATACCACAGGCGATCTTGCCTTGGATACCCTGTTAAACAGCCACAGTTACGCTCCTGGAGGAGGCAGCTTCGACATTACGGGGCTGACCGTTGGTGATAGCTATCAGATCCAAATCATCGCCGTTGGCGATACCCGTGGCTGTTGTTTAGACCGTAACCAGCAGTTTGGTGGCGGCACAGGTATCAGTGACGATCTCCGTCGTGGAGATCCCTCATCGGTGGTCGGAAGCTTCATTGCTGATGGCCCGTTTCAGACGATCAATGTGCTCGTTGGCAGCGGAGTCAGCAGCGACCCCGGGATTTCCGGGGTGCAGGTGCGTAATGTCTCGATCCCCGAACCCGGCACGGCTCTTCTTTCCTTTGCCGGACTTCTCGGGCTGGCCCTTCGTCGTCGTCGCTAGGACTGATCGTAAAGTCTATTTTTCAAGCCGAACGTCTGCAAGGGCGTTCGGTTTTTTGTGCATTACAAAGCGCTCCGTTGATGCATGTGGGCCCTTGAACGGCTGCTGGTCCCATGCGTTTTGTGAAAGAGACAAAAAAAATCAATCCTGGAAGTCTTGTCTGACCCAACTGGCGAGCCCCCTGATCAGAAGAATCCTAGCGTGCGCAGGTTCGGAAGCTCGTGAAAGCATCCGTTCTGGAGGGGAAATAGGCCTGGCGGTAGGTGGTGCGAATCAGGCTTGAACAAGTGGCACACGAGCCCCCCTTGGTGACGCGATGATCTCCAAACTGAAGGACGGACATGTAGTGATACATATCGATCTTGAAACCATCGTAGGGGAGAAACTGGCTGGAGGTCCACTCCCAAGCGGTGCCGAGCATTTGGAGGCACCCCGAAGAGCTCGCTCCTTCTGCAAAGGCTGCGGCCGGTGCCGTTCCGTAGAAATTGCCATCCATGTCGACCCGCGAGCGATCCATCGTTTCGCCCCAGGGGAAGGACAGGGCTTCTGGTCCGCGCGCCGCCGCTTCCCATTCCGGCTCGGTGGGAAGGCGTCGACCTGCCCAACGACAGAACGCCTCGGCCTCCCAAACGCTGAGATGCAGCGCGGGCGCATTGAGCGGGAGATCCATCCAAGTGTCGAATTTCCGTAATTGCGGACGGCCATCTGGCTGGCGTCGCCAATAGGCAGGGAGGTTGCGCGAACCGCTTTTTCCTTCGAGCAACCAACAGCGTCCGCCGAAGTTCCAGAGTGACTCTTTTTGGTAACCACCGTCTTCGATGAACTCAAGCAACTCACGATTGGTGACGAGGGTTTTCGAGATTCTGAACGGTTCCAGCTCAACACGAAAACCAGGGCGTTCGTTGTCGAAACTAAAAGCTTGATCTGTCTCACCGGGGATTCCGGCGGGCATCCCGACAAAGTATTTGCCACCGGGAATCAAGGCATCCCCACCCTCTCCGATCGATCCTGAACCAAGGGACTCTTGATCGGAAAAGACCGGTGCTGGATAGCCCAAGGTTTGCCGTGCCCAGATGAGCGACTCGATGTGCATCTGTTGGTGATGGATGACGTAGCGAAATAGGTAGTGCTCATACGAGCCGGGTTCGAGCGAGTCGAGACGTTCGCGTGTTTCGTCCATGACCCGGGAATAGTAGTCGAGCATCGTGACCTTGTCGGGGACCACGCCGGGAGTCCAACGATGCTTGTGCATGATTTCGAAGGAGTCCCAGACATCATCGTATCCGGGCATTCGTGCCGACTGGTCACCCTGTTTCCGCAACAGAAAGTATTCGTAGAAGAATGCCGAGTGGCCCAATTCCCAGATGGGCGGGTTAATGCCGCGCTCGTAGGGGACTCTCAGTTGTTCGTCGCTCAAGTCAGCCAAAAGCTCGCGCGAGCGTCGATCGACTTTCTCAAATTCGCGGGTAATGTCTTGCAGGGTGTCCATCGTTCTTGGTTACCTTCGCATGATGAATCAATTGAGCAAGAATTGCGATTCCTCCTTGCTTAACAATTCGTCCGCTTGCGGTGCCTTTGGGGGTTTTCAAGAATCCTCATAATCAGGGGTTGGAATTGCGGCAGAAAAGAGGAATTCTGCAGACTCCTTGGAGGCCGGGGAGGAATGGCCTTTCCAAGTGGGACGAAAAAAGAGAGCCTTGAGAATGAAGGCGACTTTCTTTTCTTGGCTCCTGACCACCTTAATGGCCGCTGCTGGAGCCTCCCCGAATATCGTGTTGATTATGGCGGATGATCTCGGGTGGTTCGACACTCACTTTCAGGGAAATGGGGACCTTGAGACACCCAATCTCGATCAATTTGTCCGTGAAGGAATGATTTTCCCGCAGGGTTACGCGGCGGCGTCAGTTTGCACGCCGACCCGGGCAGCGATGATGACTGGGATTTCTCCGGCGCGACTGGGGATCACCAATCACGCGCCGGGTCACAAGGACGGGATGGTGCCCGAGGGACGTCAACAGGCAGGCGCCAAAAATCTCACCTACCTGCCGCTGGAAGCGACCACGATCGCCGAACGACTCAAAAACGAAGCGGGCTACGCCACGGGTTTCGTTGGCAAATGGCATCTTTCCCATCGCCCGGGCAAGGACGGGGAGGGGAACAAATTTGAACCGCAATTGCGTCCAGAGTTTCAAGGATACGATCTCAATATCGGCGGTTGTGATCGCGGCGGGCCGCCGAGCTATTTCTCTCCCTATGGGATCCCGGCCTTGGAATCGCGGCAGGAGGGCGAATACCTGCCCACCCGGATGGCCGACGAATGCCTCGCCTTTCTGGAGAAGAATCGCAAAGGGCCCTTCTTCCTGACGCTTTGGAACTATTCGGTGCACTACCCGATTGAGGCTCCCGAGGATCTCATCAAGAAGTATCGTGATCGCCAGGTGGAGAATCCTGCTTATGCCGCGATGATTGAGGGGATGGACCGCTCCATCGGCCGGGTTCTCAAGTCGCTCGACGAACTCGGAGTCGCGAAAGACACCCTGGTCATTTTCACTTCCGATAATGGCTCGCTTTTTACCAATGGCCCGCTTCGGGCGAACAAGGGGCATCTTTATGAAGGCGGAATTCGGGTGCCCTGGGTGATTCGTTGGCCGGGAAAGATCCAGCCGGCGAGTCGTTGTGAGGTTCCGATTATCACTACGGATGTTTTTCCCACGATCCTCGAAGTTGCGGGGCTCAAACCCACGCCCGGAGTTCCGCAAGACGGAGAAAATATTCTGCCTCTTTTGACCGGAGAGGGGGAGTTGAAGCGGGATTCGCTCTTCTTCCACTACCCAAACTACGCCTTCCATAAGGAGAACCGACTCGGGGGCGCGATCCGGAAAGGGAGGTATAAGCTCATTCGTTTTTACGATGACGAGAGTGTCGAGCTCTACGATCTCGAAGCTGATCCGGGAGAGAAAAAAGACCTCGCCGGGACAAATCCGGAGAAGGCTCGCGAGCTGCGGGCGGAGCTCGATCGTTGGCTTCAGGAGTCAGGAGCCCAAATGCCGGTCACCGTGAAAAAGGAATAAATACTGGTATTGAGAAACCGACAGGCGACCATCCTAGCTTTGGCCTTACTCTTTAAATTCACGACATGAAATCTTCTAATCCCTACAAGCTCCCAGGAATGGAGTTGATCGATCACTCCTTCGAAGTTCCCCTGGACCACAGCCGTCCGAATGATCGACAGATCAACGTCTTCGTGCGCGAGGTCCGTGATCTCGACCCCAAGAGTGCTGAGAAACCGTTCCTCCTTTTCCTGCAAGGAGGCCCCGGTTTTCGTGCTCCTTGTCCGATCAAAAAAGAGGGCTGGCTCAAGCGTGCTCTCACCGAGTTCCGAGTCCTGATGTATGATACCCGGGGCAATGGCTTGAGCAGTCCTATCGACTATCAGACGCTTGCCTTGGAAGGGGAGGCCCAGGCGCAAGCGGATTACTTGAAGCACTTTCGAGCCGACAACATTGTGCGGGACGCCGAGGTCATCCGGAGTCAGATGAGTCCTGGAGTCCCTTGGTCGACGATTGGCCAAAGCTATGGGGGATGGTGCACTTTGACTTACCTGAGCTTGCATCCCGAAGGGCTCAAGGAGTGCTTCATTTACGGTGGCGTGCCCGGGCTCGATCGCACGGCTAGGGAAATTTACGAGGGAACCTTTCCGTTCGTGGAGGAGCGCAATCGGCAGTATTTTGAGAAGTTCCCGATGGATAAGGAGCGCCTCACCAAGCTCGCCCGTCATCTTGAGGAAAACGACGTGCGCCTTCCCAATGGCGACCGCTTGACTCCACGTCTGGTGCAACTGCTCGGCCTCAAGATGGGCTTCGCCCATACGGTCGAAGAAATCCACTATCTCTTAGAAGAGGCTTTTGTGCAGGCGGGAGACAAGGAAATTGTAAGCCATACCTTCCTCAAGGGGATGCAGGAGAGCAACCGCTTCGACAGCAATCCCATCTTCGCCATTTTGCACGAAGCGATTTATGCGCAGGGGAGCGCGACGGGCTGGGCCTGCGATGCGGTGCAGAAGCGCGACTACCCGCACTACGAGGATTTTGAAGACTTCCTTTTCTATGGTGAAATGGTTTTCCCTTGGATCTTTGATGAAATCTCCGAGCTCAAGGGGATGAAGAACGCCGCCCATATCCTCGCGGCTTACGAAGATTGGCCGAAGGTTTATGATAAGGAGGTGTTGAGCCGAAACACGGTGCCCACGGCCTGCGTGATTTACTCAAACGACATGTTCGTGAACGTCAAATTTTCGAAAGAGACCATCGATTTCGTGCCGAACATGAAGGCCTGGTACACTAGCCAGTATGAGCATTGCGGAATCAGGGCGGGGGGTGAGGAAATGTTCGCGCGGCTCATTGATTTGGCTCGCGGTGAAGTCGAGCGCTGATCGGTTTTTCGGGACGGCTTCACTTCTAGATTGAAACGGTATAGAGAACTTTCATGAATTGCTTGGTCTTCTCAATGATTCGTCGAATTGGTTTTGTCTCGCTGGCGACAATGGGCAGTGCCTTGGGGAAATTACCCAACATCGTGATCATCTACGCCGATGATCTCGGGTTTGGTGATCTTTCCTGCTATAATCCCAAATCGGCTTACAAGACGCCAAGGCTGGATCAGATGGCGGCCGAGGGAATTCGCTTCACTGATTCCCACAGTCCTTCGACGATCTGTTCGCCTTCGCGCTACGGGCTTTTTTCGGGTCAGCAGATTTATCGCTCAACCGGACGCGGCGGTGGTGCTTTTGAGGGGCCGGGCGGACCCAGTTTTTTAAAGCCCGGGACCCTGACGTTGGGGGATATGCTCAAAGAGAAAGGGTATCATACCGGAATCTTTGGGAAGTGGCATGTTGGACTCACTTGGCTGGATAAAGAGGGGGAGAAACTCGGCGGCGGTTTCGCAAATTCCCTTCTCATTGATTACGAGAAGAGCACGCCATTAGTCGATGGACCGAACGAGCGGGGCTTTGATGAATCCTTTGTTACTCCCAATTGTCCCACCACCGATCCGCTTTACGTTTACATTGAGAACGGGATGGTTCCGGTTCCTGCTGATCAACGATACAATCCCCAGAGCAGTCCCAATCCCGGCGGGAAATGGCGCTGGGATCATGATGCCGGCTGGATGGCTCCGGGCTATGAATTCGTGGAGGCGGATCTTCTCTTTTATGAAAAGACAAAGGAATTCATCACAGATCATCGAAAGAAGACTCCGGAGAAGCCCTTCTTTGCGGTCTTCTCGACCCAGATAGCGCACGCTCCGGTCTTGCCGGCTCCTGAATTTAACGGGGCGACCGAAGCCGGTCCGCGTGGCGATTTCGTCTATGAATTAGATGTCCTCGTGGGTCGGGTTTTGGATCTCATGAAGGAGTTGGGCATCGATGACGAGACACTCATTCTTTTCAATGCCGACAATGGTCCCGAGACCGTTCACGTGGATTGGATGAGGGAGGATCATGACCACGACCCCTCGGGCGGATGGCGCGGGGTAAAGCGTGATGCCTGGGAGGGTGGTCACCGCGTTCCCTTCATCGTACGGTGGCCCGGTCGGATTCCGAAGGGACAGGTGTCCGATCAAATGACCAATACGACTGATATTTTTGCAACGCTCGCATCAGTCGTTGGATACGAGCTCCCGGACAAGGCTGCGACCGATAGTTTCGACATGCTGCCGGTGATGATTGGGAGTCAGGATTCGAAGACGTCGATCCGTCCTCATCTCCTCACGCAGAGTTTTCGCGGGGAGTTTCAGATTCGTTTGGGTGACTGGAAGTATCTCGATCATCAAGGATCGGGAGGCAACGGTTACGACAAGGGCCTCCTTAAAAAATACGCTATAGAAGACACTGAGCCGGAGGCCTTGGGACAGCTCTACAATCTAGCGATTGATCCCGGTGAAACTACCAACCTTTACTTCAAAGAGACCGCCCAGCGTACGGAATTACAAGCCTTGTTAAAGGAACTCAAAGAGAGTGGCCGCAGTGCTCCCAGAGGCAGGAAGCCGATCGGAGTTGAGGGCGTTCCGCGATTGAAGTAGATTGATTGAGTGACTTGACCGTGGAAAGTCGGATTTGGAACGCTACCGCAGTTTTCTTGAAATGCTTTGAGCGTCATAACTGACGCGCCTCCCCTTGACGACCGGGGTTTTGTTAGAAAATGGGAAAGCTCTCGAAGTGCGCCTCAACAGCCGTAAACAGGATTTCTGCGACCTTGAAGTGAGCGTCGGAGAGGTTGGCAAAAAATGCCGGTTGTTCGACGCCAATTTCGAGAAGAAGGGAAGGTTCAACTATGCCGCCTGACAGGTGGGGCACCAGGCGGTGGTGCGGGTGGCGATGGTGTCGCGGGCGAGGTTGGTTTTACATTTCGGGCAGGTGCCGCCTTTTTTCCAACGGTGTTGGAAAAGCCAATTTTTGGGTGGGACGTTGGCGACGTAGCTGCCGGGGGCGAAGCCGTCGACTGAGGCGGTCTCGTTCTTTTCGGCAACGTGTTTGAGGGCTCCGAGGGTGACGAAGCGGATTTCTTTGCGAAGTGGGGCGGGTTCGAGTTGGGCGGTGGGGATGCCAGGGTAGAGTCCGAGACGCCAGCAAATCTCGTCGGCCATCCAGTTGCCGATGCCGGGGCAGGCGTTTTGATCGAGGAGAAGGGCTTTGAGGGGCTTCTTGGGATGGCGCTCGATGAGTTTCCGAACGCGAGCGAGCGAGAATTTTGAATCCTGTGGTTGGGGCGGAAAGTTGGTCCAAGGATCGGAGCAGTCGTGCAGCATGACGCGACCAAACATGCGGTAGTCGTTGAAAATGAGGGAAGCCTCGCGAGTGCGCAGGATGAGGTGGTCGTGCTTTTGGACTTCGTGATTGGCGGAGGCGGTGGAGAGTTTACCGGACATGCCGAGATGGACTTCGAGGTGAAGTTGGGGGCCGAAGGTGAAGAGCATGCGCTTGCCGTGGGCTTTGGAGGAGAGGAGGGTTTTGCCTTCGAGAATGCGGAGGGCGGGCGAAGGGCAATCGCGATAGATGCGGGCCTTGGGGTGGACCGCGACGGAAGCGACGGTTTCGTCGTGGAAGGCCGCCCATTGGCGGCGGGCGAGTTCGACTTCGGCTAGCTCAGGCATGCCGGAAGATCGCGCATCGGAGAAAAAGAGCAAGGATTCGGGAGAAGTCGGATTCGCATTTGGCACGGGATCCGCTAAGAATCCGTAGTGGCCGAAGGGAAAATGGAGTTAATCGAGAACATTCGAGAACGGGGTCTGCAGACTTTGCGAGGCGGACGTTTTTTGCATATCCTTGGAGACACGGACAAGGGGAAGCCGTTGGCCTACTTTGAGGATGATTATGCGATCATCGCCCTCGGTGACCGGCCCAATGATTTGGCGATGCTGGAGCGGGCTGACATCGGCGTCATCGTGGCCTCTCCGGACGGATATGTCCTTGAGACTGACGGGGAGTTTCTCCGCAGCACCGAAACGGGACCCCGCGGCTGGGCCGAAGCGATGACCAAGATTCTCGATCATTTCAACAAACCCTAAGCAGACATCAAGACACAACGATATGGCAGATTTTCACCAAGGCGGCACCGTTGCCACCCTTCATAACCTAACGCAACGGCCACTCGAAGAACTCGAAGCGGAGTTGGTTAAATTTTCAAAACAACGTCCGATGGGCTTGTTGTTGCCCTCGCTGTTCTCTGAATTGGAGACGGATGCGATGCCGAAGATTCTCGCGGAAGTGAAACAGGTTCCGTATTTGAGCCAAATTGTCATTGGGTTGGATCGAGCGGATGAGCGCCAGTATCGTGAGGCCTTGCAGTTCTTCAAGGAACTGCCGCAGCACCATCGGGTTCTCTGGAACGATGGTCCTAGATTACGGGCGCTGCACGCCGAGTTGCAGGCTCACGGCGTGGCTCCGGAGGAAGAGGGGAAGGGGCGAAATGTTTGGTATTGCCTCGGTTACATGCTGGCCACGGACCGGGCGGAAGCGATTGCCCTGCATGATTGCGATATCGTGACCTACGACCGTTCGCTTCTTGCGAGGTTGATTTATCCGATGGCAAACCCCCAGTTTAGCTACCAGTTTGCGAAGGGCTACTATCCCCGGATTGCGAACGGCAGCCTCAACGGACGGGTCACCCGTTTGCTGGTCACTCCCTTACTTCGTTCCCTAGAACAAGTCACGGGGCCCAGTGAATATCTTACTTATCTCGATGGATTTCGCTACCCTCTTGCGGGGGAGTTCTCTTTCCGGAAAAATGTTATTCCAGATATCCGGATGCCGAGTGACTGGGGATTGGAGATGGGGACGCTCTCGGAGATGTTTCGGAACTACTCCAACAACAAGCTTTGCCAAGTTGATATCGCGGAGGTGTATGATCACAAGCATCAGGATATTTCCACAGCCGATCAGGCGAAGGGGCTCTCTAAAATGTCGATTGATATCTGCAAATTGCTTTTTCGTAAAATGGCGGGAATGGGCACGGTTTTCAGCAAGGAGATGTTTCGAACGCTCAAGGCCTCCTACTTCCGGAATGCCTTGGATTTCGTGGAGCGCTACAAAAACGACGCTATTATGAACGGGCTGGATCTCGATGTGCACAAGGAGGAAGAAGCCGTGGAGCTCTTTGCTGAGAACATTGTCGCGGCAGGAAAAATGTTCCTGAGTTCCCCTCACGAGAAGCCCTTCATTCCCAGTTGGTCGCGCGTAGAGAGCGCGATGCCTGACGTCTACTCCCGCTTAGTCGAGGCCGTGGAGGAAGATCAGAAAGAATTTTCATAAACTATGAGCCCGCTTGACCGACTGATTCTGTGAATCGATCGGAACGGAGGACTGGCTGGATCTGATTTCAGGTGAGGCGATTGAGCTGATCGTTCCGGAATTGATGATGCGTCCTCCAGTGTATTGTGAGGTGGTGAATCAGCGGAAGTATTTGCCGTATGAGAGGCTGAGTTGAGAAAGGTAGGTTGTGGCTTCCGGGCTGCCTTCCGGCGGGGCCCAGGGGGCGAAGGTTTTATCGGTCGTGGGATCGTAGGGACCTTGTTTGATTTCGAAAATCACGGTGTCAGGCTCGCGGACGATGAGCCCGTGCCATGTGCCCGGCTCGATGTCGATGAGAGGGGATTGAAGATTGAGCGGATAATGCTCGGTCAAGGAGCCATCCTGATCGAAGATGAGAACGTCGAGTGCTCCGGAGAGGAGGGACATGGATTCGGTGGCATGTGGAAGTGGATGGCAATGAGGCTGCACGTAGGTTTCCGGTTGGAGGAAGTTGAGGAGGCGCTGCACCCGTGCTTCCTGGCTTCTTTGCACAGGTTGCATGACGCGGAGGCGGAGGCTCTTGCGGGAGGCTTGTTTTCCTTCGATAAGTAGTTCCGGGGGCAGTGAAAATACTGGGCCGACGGGGTTGGGAAGGGCTTTGGACATGAGGTGAAAAGGAATTTACGATTTGGAGATCAGGAAGCCAGCCCGCAAAAAGGGGCGGAGTGTCCTCCGCCCTTTGAAAAGGGATGCGATCTCGAGACTCTACGAGCTCAGCTTTGGAATGGGATTCTCTTTCTTTTCCAAGGCGATGCGCATTTTGTCGAGCGCCTTGTTTTGGAGTTGGCGGATCCGCTCGCGGGTCAAACCGAAGTCGCGGCTGATCTCTTCAAGCGTCATCGGCTTCTTGCCGTCGAGCCCGAAGCGGGCGTCGATGATCTTGCTTTCGCGTTTGTCGAGGAGGCTGCGAAGTCCATCGAGTAGTTCGCCGTGCATTTCCTTTGAAGCGAGGGCTTCGAGCGGGTCGACTGCGGATGAGTCGCCGATAGTTTCCGCGTAAGAACCACTGCCGTCATCGTCGATCGGGGCATCGAGAGAGGTCGGGCGTTGGGCGGCCTGCTTGAGCATGGCGAGCTTCTTGCGTGGGATTCCGAGGATTTCGGCAAGTTCGTCGTCGGTCGGTTTGCGGCCCAGCTCTTCAATCAGGGAGTTGGAGATTCTCTGGAGGCGGGCGATCTTGTCGACCATGTGGACCGGAAGACGCACGGTTTTGCTCTGGTTGGAGAGGGCGCGCTTGACTGATTGCTTGATCCACCAAGCGGCGTAGGTGCTGAGCTTTCCACCCTTGGCAGGTTCGTACTTCTCCACCGCCTTCATGAGGCCGATGTTCCCTTCAGAGATCAGGTCGGCGAGAGGGAGGCCATAGTTTGAGTAGTCGCGTGCGATTTTAACAACGAGACGCAGGTTTGCGCGAATCATGTGATCACGGGCCTTCTCGTCACCATCTTTGATGCGCTCGGCAAGTTCCAATTCCTCCTCGATCGTGAGGAGGTCGGTTTTGGCAATCTCGTTCATGTAGGCCCGCAGGATACTATCGGATTCCGTTTTCATAAGTTATTCTTGAACGAGGAACTATTGGGCCGTTTTTTCAAACACGCTAATAGTTTCAGGTAAAGAAATAAGTATAAATCCCACTTATAGCTGGAAAACTGGGCAAAATAAAACCGCCGGGTAAACCGGCGGTGTTGATGGCAGAAGAGTTGCGGTCTGCCTGACCGGATACAGCGAGTCGACTAGGACTTGTAGCGGAGACGCTTCTTGTGGCGATTGGCCTTCATGCGCTTGCGGCGCTTATGCTTGCTGATCTTGGTCTTCCGACGCTTCTTGAGGTTGCCCATAGTCTTTGTGGTGGGGTGGTTAAGTTCTGCGGATTTATAAAACCGCAATTCCGATTAATTAAAAGTGAGTTAGGAAACGATCTTGTTCAGAGGGTATTCGATAATGCCCTCGGCTCCGAGTTCTTTCAGGTCCGGGATTAAGTTCCTAGCGACCTTTTCGCAAATGATGGTCTCGATAGCAAGCCATCCCTCTTCGGCAAGTTTTGCGACGGTGGGTCGGCGGAGGGAAGGCAGGCGTTCGAGGACGGCTTCAAGCGCGGCTTCGGGGAGGTTGAGCTTAAGGCCGACCTTGTCGCGAGCTTCGAGGGCGCCTTTGATCATCATGACCATGCGCTCCATTTTATCGCGCTTCCATTCGTCCGCGAAGGCGGCCTTGCTGGCATAAAAGTGAGGGAAGGAAGAGAGAAGTTCATCCACGATGCGCAGCTTGTTGGCGCGGAGGGAGGCTCCGGTTTCCGTGACGTCGACGATTGCGTCAACGAGGTCGGGAACTTTGACTTCGGTCGCTCCCCAAGAAAATTCGACGTGGGCGTTGACGCCCTTTTCGGCAAGGTAACGTTTGGTAATTTCCATTCCCTCGGTGGCAATGTGTTTACCTTCAAGGTCTTGAACGGTTTTGATGGGGGAGTCTTCGGGAACCACGAGGACCCAGCGAGTGGGGCGGGTGGAGGAGCGGGAATAGGGAAGCTCGGCGAGGTCGATGAGATCGACGTCGAGTCCGTATGCCCAATCAAGTCCGGTGATTCCGCAGTCGATAAAGCCTTGATCAATGTAGCGGGCAATTTCCTGAGCCCGGATCATGTAGATATCGAGACCGTCGTCATCGGAGGACGGGCGAAGACTGCGGTCCGAGCTGTAAATATTGTAGCCCGCCTTCTCGAGTAATTTGAGAGTCGGTTCCTGAAGGCTGCCTTTCGGCAGAGCGATTTTAAGTGAGTTGGCCACCTAGGGCGGCGGTTTTAGCGACGAATCGTGGGGAAGCAAGTATTTTGATCATCTTCGGTGTTTGTTGGAGTGATTTTTCGATGAGAGCGATGTGCTTGGTGTCAGAACGGGAGACGCATTCCCAAAGCTTGGGGCCTTGGGAGGACAGTTTGGATGCTTTCTCTTTCTTTTTAATGCTTGGAAAGAAGCACTTAAGAAAGGGGGGTGATCACTTTTGGCGTTGCCGTTGAGTGGGTTCCCTAGAGAGTGTCCGAGCCGTAGTAAGGCTGGAGTGCTTCGGGGATGGCGATATTGCCCTCGGCGTCCTGGTGTTGCTCAAGGAGGGCAACGAAAAGGCGGGGAAGAGCGGTGCCGGAACCGTTGAGGGTGTGGCAGAACTGGTTCTTACCCTCTGAGTCCTTGAAGCGGAGCTTCATGCGGCGGGCTTGGTAGTCGGTGAAACAAGAGCAGCTCGAGACTTCGAGATACTTGCCTTGGCCGGGAGCCCAGACTTCGATGTCGTAGGTTTTACAGGAAGAGAAGCCGATGTCGCCGGTGCAGAGTTCGATCACTTGATAGTGAAGGCCGAGCTTTTGAAGGGCTGCTTCAGCGTGGCCGGTGAGTTCTTCGAGAAGAGCGAAGGATTGGTCGGGGTGAGCGATTTGGACGAGCTCGACTTTATCGAACTGGTGCATACGGATGATGCCGCGGTTATCACGTCCGGCGCTTCCGGCTTCGCGGCGGAAGCAGGGAGTTTGGGCGGTCAATTTAATGGGAAGGTCGGCTTCCGCGAGTAAGGTGTCGCGGTAAAGGTTCGTGACGGGAACCTCGGCGGTCGGAATGAGGAATTGCTCGTTGTTTCCAACGCCATACATGTCGTCTTCAAACTTTGGGAGCTGGCCGGTGCCTTCCATGCACTCGCGGTTGACGAGATGAGGGACATTGACTTCCTCGTAGCCGTGTTCATCCGTTTGAAGGTCGAGCAGGAATTGAATGAGGGCGCGCTGGAGCTTGGCTCCCTTACCGCGATAAACGGCATAGCCGGAACCGGAGAGGCGGGCGCCATCTTCAAAGCTAATGAGTCCTTTGGCCTCTGCAATTTCGAGGTGATCGCGGGGTTCGGAGATTTTCGGCTTTTCGCCCCAGCTCCGAATGACGGGGTTGGATTGCTCATCCTTGCCGATGGGGCAATCGGGGTGGGGGAGGTTGGGAATGTTGAGGAGGAGCTGGGTTTGGCGATTGCCTGCCTTGGAGGCTTCGTCGTCGAGGGCTTTGATGGCGGCTCCGATTTTTTTCACCTCTGTTTCGATTGCGGAAGAGTCTTCGCCGTTTGCGCGGAGCATGCCGATTTCCTTGGAAGTCTTTTTGCGCTCCGATTGGAGGGCCTGCTTTTGGGTTTCGTTCTTTCGACGGATCTCGTCGCATGCGAGCACTTCGTCAATAAGGTCAGCGGAGCCATCGAGACGATGAGCGAGGCGTTCTTTGACAAGATCAGGGGTTTCGCGGATGAGCTTAATGTCGAGCATTGTGGAAAAGTGGTGTGGCGGAGTGGCCAATGCGGACTGCCGCTTACCTGATTTTATGGGTTCTGGCAAAGGCGTATTCACTCAGCTGGCAAATCCGAGCCCTGCAAGCTTGGCTTGGTGGGCAAGACGGAGGTCGAGAGTCCAGAGAGGGATCTGGGAAATGAGGCACGAAGCCAATAAAAGCTCACCGATCACCACGGGATGGCACAGGAGGTCGTTTTCCTCAAGGGGTGTTGTTATTGAGGTCTTCGCCAGATTGTTCTCCAGCCCCTGCCGCTTTCCGGGAAAGCGGAGGCTCTAAAAAAGCGTGAGAGAATGTTGACTGATCAGTCTTTCCGTTTGAGCTGCGGGAAAAGGACGACATCACGGATCGTCGGGGCTCCGGTGAGAAGCATGATGAGACGATCAATCCCGATACCAATCCCGCCTGCGGGAGGCATGCCGTGCTCGAGGGCTTCGACAAAGTCTTCGTCGATTTCCTGGGTTTCGCCGCCGGTTTGTTCCTGGAGGCGACGACGCTGAGCGTCTGGATCGTTGAGCTCGGAATAGCCGGGAGAGATTTCCTGACCATTGATGATGAGCTCGTAGACGTCGATGATGGAGGGGTCCTCCGGATTTTCCTTGGCAAGCGGAATGAGCTTGGAGTCAACGTGGGTGACGAAACAGGGATTGAAGGTATGCTCCTCGATCAGCTTCTCGAAGACTTGCTGAGTGACCTCGTAGTCTTCGAGGTGGTCGTGGATTTCGAGCTTGAACTCGGACTTGGCCTTGGCGCGTCGGTCGGCGGTCGAGAGGTCGAACCAGTCATCGCCCGCCGCCTCCTTAATGAGGGTACGGTAGGGGGTGCGTTTCCAGGGACGGGAAAGATCGAGGGTGCGGAGGGTCTCGCCATTTTCGTCTTTGTGCACGATTTGAAGGGTTCCAATGAACTTTTCAGCGAGGTGGCAGACCATTTCTTCGACAAGATCGGCCATAATTTCGAAGTCACCGAAGGCTTGGTAAGCTTCGAGCATCGTGAATTCGGGATTGTGGCGTCGTGAAATTCCTTCGTTGCGGAAGTTCCGGTTGAGTTCGAAGACTTTGGTGAGTCCTCCGACGAGGAGGCGCTTGAGGTGAAGCTCGGGTGCGATCCGCATTGTCAGCGGCATATCGAGAGCATTGTGATGTGTCTTGAAGGGGCGTGCGGCCGCACCACCAGCGACGTCGTGCAACATGGGCGTCTCCACTTCGAGGTAGTCTCTTTCGTGAAGGAAGTTCCGGATCTCTGCGACGATTTTGGAGCGGAGCACGAAAAGATCAGCGCTGCTTTGGTTCGACATGAGGTCGAGGTGACGCTTGCGGTATTTGGTTTCGCGGTCGCTCAGGCCGTGCCACTTGTCGGGCATGGGGCGGAGGGCTTTCGAGAGAACGGTGAGTTTTTCAACCTTCACTGAGGGCTCCCCCTTGCCGGTGGTGAAAGTGACGCCCTCTACGCCGATCCAATCGGCAAGGTCGAGGCATTGGTAGGCCGCCCAATCGGTTTCGGAGAGTTCTTTCTTATTGAGATAAATTTGGATGCGTCCGTGGGCATCGCCGAGGGTAGCGAACACCGATTTGCCCATGTCGCGGATCGCCAAAAGTCGGCCACCGAGTTTGACGGGGAGGTCATTGGAAAATCCGGCTTTCAGCCTTCCGGGGGTCGTGTCGGTTTTGAAGGCGGCCCCATAGGGATCGATGCCCAATTCCCTGAGCTTCCCGAGTTTTTCGCGCCTGACGGCGATCAATTCTTCGGAAGTGGAATTTGACTGGGGGGACGTGTTGTCGTCGCTCATTTCGCTCGGCACTCTAAGGATGACCGGGTCTTTGAACAGGGAAATTCCTTCTCGAAACCCAGTAAATTTTAAAAATGAGGATTGTGAGCCTGCTGAAAAGAGAGCAGTATCTCGTCAGATTTTCGTAATTTGGGGTGGCGGCAGCCTCGTTTGATTTTTGCGGAGATCGACTGGGCTGCGGCATGTATGGGAAGTTGTTTTTTGAAGAGTGATCTTCGAGAGGTTTTCTGCAATGAAGCGCCCGTGAGCGAGAGAGATTTAGTGGGTGAGCTTCGCGAGGAAATTCATCAGGCCCGGGCGAGGGTCTACCAGGTTGGCGAGGCAACTCCGCTGCAGTCCATGGTCGTCGACGGTATTCCAAACCCGGTATGGGTGAAGCGGGAGGATTTGGGGCCGATCAAGGCCTATAAGTGGAGGGGGGCGTATAATGCCATGGCCTGTCTGAGTCCGGCCCAACTTGCCGGCGGGGTCGTGGTGGCTTCGGCGGGCAATCACGCGCAGGGAATTGCGCTGGCGGCGCGGAGGCTCTCAGCCAAGGCCCGGATTTTCATGCCCAAGCCGACCCCGCAGGTGAAACGACGAGCGGTCTTGGAGCACGGAGGAGATCACGTTTCGATCGAACTTGTGGGCGATAGTTTTGCGGAAGCACAGGAGGCGGCTTTGGAATTCGCGAAAGAATCCGGCGCGACCTTTATTCCACCTTATGACTCGTTGAAGGTGATGGCGGGACAGGGGACTTTGGCGGACGAGATTTTCACGTCGGGCGAGGGGCCTTTCGACCGCGTTTACGTTGCGATTGGAGGCGGCGGAATGGCTTCGGCGGTCGCAACTCTGTTGAAAAGTTCCTGGCCGGATGTGAAAGTGATTGGAGTCGAGGGCGTTGACCAGGCGTCGATGTCGGCTGCGTTTGCGGCGAATGGTCCGATCGCCTTGGATTACGTGGATCTTTTTTGTGATGGCACTGCCGTGACCAAAGTGGGGGAGCTCACCTACGAGATTTGCCGCAGTCAGTTGGATGGAATTATCACGGTGACCAATCAGGAAGTTTCGGCGGCCATCAAGGCGCATTGGGATGGCTTGCGGGTGATTCCCGAACCCAGTGGGGCGATGAGTTTGGCGGCTTATTTGAAGGACTTCCGAGCCGGTAAAGTAGGCGCGGATGAGAAGGTCCTCACCATTCTCTGCGGTGCGAATATGGACTTCGCTAAGTTGACTGATATTTCCCGGTTGGCGGGAATCAATCCCCGGGCGGATCGCAGTTGGCGATTTTCGATTCCCGAAGAGAACGGGTCGTTGGTGAAGCTTCTCACGGATTTGCCCGACGGAATCAGCATTACCGATCTGCAGTATGGGCGGACCTTGAAGGACCCGCAGACTCCGGTCCTGACTCTCGACGTTCCGGAGAAAGAAGAGGCGGGATTTTCTGAATGGCTGGGCCAGAGGGCAACGGCGGCGATTGATGTTACGGGGCGCCCCGAGTCGAGTTATCGTCTCATTCCCTTTACTCCTTCGCTTTATCAATTGCCCTTGTTCGTCGAAGTGGAATTTCCGGAGCGGGCTGGAGCTTTACTGGGGTTTATGAGGGCCGTGAGCCCCTTTGCCAGTCTTTGCTATTTTAACTATACCTATTCCGGTGAACGAGTGGGGCGTGCTTTGCTCGGACTGGACTTTCCTGATCAACAAACTCTGGAAAAGAACCGTCCAACGATCTTGGATCGGGCTGGTAAGACGGTGCGTGCGGTGAGGGAGGTGCTGTTAGATTTCGATGGTTCCCAACGTAGTTAAGGGAACGCCAATGATCACCAAAATTGCTGCAATCTGCGTGCTGATTACGTCGAACAATCTGAAGGCAGGACAGGACTTTTTTGAACTGCCCCCCATTCAATATTCTGAAACGGCGAGTCACGATGAGATGGCGAAGCTTGCCTCGCAGATTGAGGCCGGGGACTGGGTTTTTCCACCATCGGACGGAAAAGGTTTCCTTCGCGCGGTTCTCGAAAAATTAAAGGTGCCTATCGAATCGCAAGTGCTCGTTTTCTCGAAAACCAGCTTGCAGAACTCACTGATCAATCAGCGGAATCCACGCTCGCTCTATTTTTCCATCAATGCCTATGTCGGTTGGGTGCCCGGAGGAAAGGTGGAGGTCATCATCGAAGACGAGAAATTGGGTCCCGTGTTTTATGTGCTTGTTCCACCTTTCGGTGATCAGCCTCCCAAGGTCACGCGGGTTACTGATAGCTGCCTGCAATGCCACGCGACCTCCCGCACTTCCGGTGTGCCGGGGATGCTCATTCGTTCGGTGGTTCCCGATCAGAATAGCCACCCGATTTTAAGTGCTGGAACGACTCTGGTGACAGATGCTACTCCTCTCAAGGATCGCTGGGGCGGTTGGTATGTCTCAGGTGCCGCCGACGATCCCCATTTGGGAAATCGCTGGATCGATGAAGCACCTCTCGATGATGTTAGTTTGCCAGCAGAGGTTACGAAGCTCGCAGAGCTGAGTTCGTTGATCGATACCGACAAGTATTTGCAACCGACGAGTGACGTTGTTGCTTTGCTCGTTTTGGAGCACCAGTGTCGCACCCACAATCTCATCACGAGTGCCAAGTTTAACTACTTGCGCTCACGCTATTTTCACAAGTCCTTCGGTGATGAAGAGGATCTGGATTCCCCCGAAGGGATGTCATGGAAGACCGCAGATTCAACGGCCAAGGAAATTGTCGGGGCCTTTCTTTTCACTGACGAGATCGAGCTCGGGGGCGAAGGAGTCGAGGGTAGCGAAAGTTTTGCGGAAGCCTTTGCGAAGGGAGGAGTGGCCGATGAGAGTGGTAAGAGCCTGCGGGATTTTCGTCTCTATGCGCGGATTTTCAAGAATCGCTGTTCCTACATGATCTATTCAAAGGCCTTCAAAGGATTGCCCGATCCCGTTCGTGAGCGGGTTTTTCATCATCTTCGCGAAGCGCTCTCTCCTGAAGCGGAAAACCACCTGGGGACTCTCGAGAAGAAAACCATTGTTGGGATCCTTACGGAAACCGTGCCTGGTTTTAAAAGTTAATTTGATCTCCCGGTTGGGGAATCACGATCTCGGTGTTCGGGAGGAGCGGCTTGAGCTTTTCTGCAAACCACGCGGTAGCAGGAGGATCTCCGTGCACGAGAAGGAGCTTTTTGGGGTTCGCTTTGACGGCGAAATCCAGGAGTTCTTCGCGGCGGGCGTGGCCGGAGAAGTCAAAGTCATCGACGACACAATTGAGCTGAACCTTGTGGGTCCCATCGAGGCGGACAACGTCGCCCGGTGAGGCTTTCTTGATTGCTCCTGCAGGGGTCGAGTGCTCGGCGTACCCGACAAAGAGAAGGGAGTTTTTTGAGTTCTGCAGGAAGCTGCGGGCGAAGATGTTGGAGGTGGTCTTCTCACTCATCATTCCGCTGGAAAGGCAATAGATGGCGCCCGGCTTATACTCGATCGGGGCGCGTTTCTTTTTACTGCCGGTGTGGACGTCCATATCGCGCAGGATTTCAAAATTGGGGCGATGGCGACGGGTCGAATCCGAGAAGCTATCGTAGATGCCCGTCATTTTGGTGCTGAGTCCGCCGATGAAAACAGGGGTCTTCACGGGCAGGCGGCCATCCGCTTTGAAGTTGTCGATCATGGTCAGGACCTCCTGGGTCTTGCCGATGGCAAAAACGGGAATGAGAGCGGAGCCGCCGGCTTCGAGCGCTTTGCGGATACTTTTCGCGAACCGCTCTTCTTGGTCGGCGCGGGTGTAGTCGGTCGGGCGTTCGTCGACCCCCCGGGTGGTTTCCATGATGAGGAGATCCGGTTCGTGGAGTTCCGGAAAGCGGGCTCCTTTGATCAGGGTGTGACCTTTAAAATGGACGTCGCCGGTGTAGAAAATGGTCTTGTCGTTCTTTTTGATGAGAACTCCGGCCGATCCGAGAATGTGTCCCGCATCATAGAAGGTGACCTCGGTCTCTGATTCACCAAGAGGATCGAGGGTGAAGGTTCGCTCGTAGTCCCGAAGCATCCAGCGATCACGGAGGTAGTCGATCTCGCGATGATGATAGAGAGGGTATTCAGGAATGCCCAATTCCTCGCGTTGGCTGCTCATCACGTTGACTGAGTTGTGTAAAAGGGCCTCTCCAAGAGCGGCGCAAGGGGCCGTGAGGAAGACCGGAGCCGACGGTTGTTCGCGCTGGGCGACAGGGAGGGTTCCGATGTGATCGAGGTGCGAGTGGCTGATGATGATTGCCGCAGCGGTATCGTAGGGCACTCGATGGTAGCGGGGAATGGCATCCTGGCCTTCCTCCTTGGGGTGCATGCCCGCATCGAGGATAATGGTTTCTCCGTCGAGATTAAGAGCGTAGGAATTCCCGCCGATCTCCGCACGGAGATTGAGAGATTGAAAGGTAAAGTGAGCCACTGAGGGGGACGATAGACGCGATGCCGTGAGAGGCTAGAGTTTTCAGCAAGAAATAGGCCCTCAATGCCATTGTCTAATGGGAAAATCCCCCCACGATCTGGATGAAACACGCGCAAATGAAGAGGTTATCCGCCCTTGACCCATCTTTAACATGCCAAACTTGGATCCCTTTATTTTCAACGGTTTCCGGGCGTTAAAAACTCCTTCGGGCACTACATTCTCTTCATTCTCTTAAATTCTTACTCGCTGGAGGCCGC
>Ga0105050_10001452_pt1 | contig 35654 bp, 22 predicted proteins | sample FRY01_FD_78088 | JGI IMG/M metagenome (GOLD analysis project Ga0105050, IMG submission 78088) | Freshwater microbial communities from Lake Fryxell liftoff mats and glacier meltwater in Antarctica - FRY-01 | ecosystem: Environmental > Aquatic > Freshwater > Ice > Glacier meltwater ...
ATCGATCACCGCCGTATCAGCCACTTGAATATGGCGATCCGCTTTCAAGGTCAACGTCGCGTCACCGGACATCGCACCGGTGATGATGTCGCTGGTGACCGTGATATCACCGAGGTCGCCGCTATTGCCAGAACTGCCTTGGGAAGCGTTGTTCGCCGTCGTCGTGACGGTAACGCTGGTTCCGGAGTTCAATGCACTAACGATGTTGCTTGCCGCCGACGAATTGATCACATAGTTGTACGGGTCGATCAGCCACAAACCGCCGATACCATTAATTGCACCGGCGTTGACGCTGACACCGCTGGTATCGATTTGGTGTCCCGACGTTTCGATCTGTCCGCCGTTACCCAGCAGATCTCCGGCGCGAGCGAGCAACGTTCCAAACGCTTGGGTGACGGAGTTCAGGTTGGTCACGTCGGACCACAGCACGATCGTTCCGCCGTCGCCTTGCTCGGTTGCGGATGCGTCAACGATCGCGCCGGCTTCCATCGTTACAGTGGTGGCCTGGATCATCGTGCCACGACCTTGCCAATCGCCACCGATGAGCACTGTGCCGCCACCGAGTGTGCCGGTGGCGTCGATCGTTGAGTTTGTGGTGAGCGTGATGTCGCCGGCTTCGAGTTGGACGAGCCCGCCCTGCGCTGGTGTGTAGGCTTTAGCCGATTCGGTACTATCTTGAGGTTGCGCGGAAACAGCTAAAGCCTGGACACCAGCGCTGATCGTGCCGTCGTGCAGAATCTTTCCGTTCGGATTCACGAGATAGACTTCACCACCAGACGTGGCGGCACCGGTCGTGCGGATGGTACCCGTATTTTGAATCAAGCCGGCCGTCGGGCTGATACCGCTGGCAAGAGTATCCAGAGTCGGCTGCACATACGTCACTCCGTTATTCAGGGTGACGCTTCCGCCACCGGACAATGTGATGTTTCCGCCCGTGGAAGTGAGGATCCCATAGTTGGCAATTTGATTCGCGATAAGATTTGCGCCACCCTCACCGGTGCTGATGGTTCCGTGATTCACGATGGCTGCACCCAACCGGTTGTTGACGAACGCTAACGCGCCGCCCGCCATGAAATCGCGGTTGCCGATATCAAACGTGGAAGCGGTAAAACCGTTCGTGTTTACCATCCCAGACGAAGTGACCAGGATACCGGATGGATTGACCAGATAAACGTTGCCGTTTGAATGGATCGCCCCGGCGATCGTGGACGGCATGTTGGGCGTCGTAACCCGATTTAAAATCGCTGAATTTGCGTCGGGCAGGTTAAAGTTTGCGATATGCCCAACGCCGACGCTGAACGAATCCCAATTGACAATGGCTCGCGTGGTCGAGGCGTTCACATTCAGCGAATTGCCTGCTTGCGAGATCGCCGCCTGTCCTGCCACGACTTCAGCGCCGGTCGGCACCTGTGCGTAGACGACTCTACCCGAGGTTGTGAGAACGGAAGCGACAATGGCCAGACGAAGAAGGTTGCGGCGATGAATCTTCGAGTGAATCGAAACAAAACGATTGCGCCGCATGAAAGTGCCCCTCAATGCATTGAATCCGTCCCAATCAGATCGCGAGTCTGAGCGTATAGGTAACGGATGGTGAAGCAAGCGCACTTAAACCAGTCATTCCGGTTGCGGGAAGTAAACGCATTGCGAAAGCTCAACGAGTAAGGTCATCGTCCAAGTCTCTAACGATTTTGAGTCTGCTGATCAATTTCCCAGCGGTGCAACGTCGAGTGAACCGTCCATGCGGTGTTCAACCTAACATTCCGCGTAACCCCACGTACTTAAGCGGTGTAGACAGAATTGCGGTCATGACAATGACAATCGATGCGTTTAGAACGTTGACCCATTCGATAACGAATTAACCAGCAGATTGAGTTCACCGTGTGCAATGGATTGCACACGGCACTGGTAAACAGATAAACATTCCAAGGATGGGATGAAATGCGATTCCGCTCATGCAATCGGCTGGCGTCAGCGATCGTTGCGCTCATGCCACTCATTTTTGCCGATCTGGCTAACTCGCAAAACTATGAACGCTACAAGCCGCTTGAACTCCCTCAGACAAATCGACGAGTTCCTGAATTTCCCGCGACCGACGACTTGCCGAAGCAAGTTGAAGACGATCGGATCTTAGTAGAGTCTCTCGACGCCGTGGTTTTTGTCGATAACGACAGTAAAATAGCTACGGACGCATCCATCGATTCGCTCGAAGGCATTCATTATGACTTCGAGGATCTTGATGCATTGGTCTTCAAATCGCAGATCCGCGATATCGTGTCTCAGCAACTCGGCCGACCGATCACGTTGCGGCGGATCAACGAACTTTCTCGCGACATCATCAAGCAATATCGCAAATGCAAGTTGCCCATTGTGGACGTGGTGATCCCCGAGCAACGGATCACCAGCGGCACGCTGCATATCGTCGTCATTGAGTCCCACGTCGGTAGCGTGCGCATTAAACCGGGTTGCTACTTCGATTGCGACGACGTCTCGCAATGGATCCAATGCACCATGCCAGACCAGCGAATCTACGAGCCTTGGATTGAAGATGATTTGTTGTGGATGAATCAAAATCCGTTTCACCGCGTCAGTGTTGACTTCGACAAAGGCACGGATCCTGGAACGACCGATATTATCTATAGCATCAAGGATGTGCGACCCATTCGTGGCTACGTGGGAGCGGATGATACGGGCGTTGCGTCGCTTAACTTTGGTCGCTTCAATACCGGTTTGATGTACGGAAATCTGTTCGGACGAGGTGGTATTCTCAGTTACCAATACACGGCCGACCAGACTTTCTCAACGCTTAACGCTCATGCGGTCTCTTACAATCAACCTTTAAATCGTCTTTAAAGCATCAATGCTTACGGCAGTTGGGCCGGTGTGACTCCTGCAATTGGCAACGGCTTGAATCAGAACGGTGAAAGCTGGCAGACCGGCGGGGAAATCGTTCGCCACTTGGATCGCTCTCGTAATTTGACTCGCAATTTAAATTTCGGATACGACTTCAAGTCAACGAACAACAACCTTGAGTTTTCCGGTTCGACGGTATCCAACTCGAATGCCGATTTGTTCCAACTTCGCATGGGTTTCGAGCAATCGCATCGCCAAGACGTCGGAGACTATTCCTTCACGCGTGCCAACCTCTTCGTCGGTCCCGGCGGTGGAACGACCGACGCTCACTCCACCGACGCGTTCGAAACGGTTCGGCCTGGTTCATCGCCGGATTATGTTTACGGTCGTTTGATTCATGAAGAGTCGGTATTGGTGTGCCCTGAATGGCAACTCGTCGCCCGCGGCAGTGGACAAGTTGCGAGCGAGCGTTTGCTATTCAGTGAAACATTAGGGCTCGGTGGTTTCGATACGATTCGTGGTTACGACCAGCGATCTTATAACGCGGACAATGGATGGACAGGCAGTGTTGAGTATGGATGGCTATCAGCAAGATCGAACTGTGACGAAGGCATGAGAGTCTTCCGCGTGTACTCATTCCTTGATATGGGGAATGGATACGTGATCGATCGTCAACCCGGTGAAGACGGATCGGTTTTTGCGTTGAGCACCGGCCTGGGCACTCGCTATCAGCTCAGTGATCGCTTGATCGCGCGTCTTGATTTAGGCATTGGTCTGGTCGACCTTCCCGCGTCAGAGAACGATGGTCGCATCCACTTCGGCATCACCTGGGTCCCCGGACCAAGGCCGTAGTCGTGTTCAAGCCTACTCTTAAGTCATGACTTCTACGGTCTTGCCATCGGCGGAACGAATGTACTTCGTCGCGCGTATTGCATGGAACTTCAATTCCGTATTATCCCGTTCCAGAACCTTTGCATCCCACTCGGATTGCAGCAGTACCGCATCATGTCCGAACTGGTCGCGCACCAATCTCGCTGAGTACGGAATCTTGATATTCTCGATCGCATCGGCCGGCCCTTCGATCCACCGAGCCATCTTGTAAGGCCGCCAACTGATGCTGGTTTGGGTCGTGTACTCGGACTCAAGTCGAAACTGCACCACATCGAATTGCAACTCGCCGACAGCGGCAAGAATGAATTCCTTGGTCATGGCACGGGCATCGTGGAAGACTTGGATCGCACCTTCTTCGACGAGTTGTTCCAGCCCGCGATCAAACTGTTTTCGTCTCGACGTATCGGTACAGTTCAAGACCGCAAAGAACTCTGGCGAAAACTGAGGCAGTGGTTCGTAGTTGATCGGCTCACCGACGCAGATCGTGTCACCCAACAAAAACTCACCCGGATTGACCAAGCCGATGATGTCGCCTGGATAAGCTTCGTCCATCGTTTGACGATCTTGTCCGAAGATACGTAAAGCGCGCGGCAAACGAATCTTCTTGCCCGAACGCGGCAGGATCGCTTCCATATCGCGTTCAAAACGGCCAGCGCAAACTCGCAAAAACGCCACGCGATCGCGATGCCTCGGATCGAGGTTGGCTTGGATCTTGAAGACGAAACCGGCGAAGTTAGAACGGCTCGCCTCGATCGGACCGATGTCGCTTTCTCGGTCACTCGGCGGCGGGCAAAGCTTGAGGAAGCCTCGAAGGAAATGTTCGACGCCGAAGTTGGTGAGCGCACTACCGAAATAAACGGGCGATTGTTTTCCGGATAGAAAGCGTTCTTCGTCGAACACCGTCCCCGCGGCACTGACCAAATCCACGTCATCACGAGTCAGATTTGCGATCTTCTCGCCCACGGGTGAATCGGCGAGGTTGTCCAGATGCAGATTTTTAAACTTGGTACGTCTTTCTCCGCCGCGTTCTTCGAATAAAAACACTTGTTGGTCATGCAGGTCAACGATGCCCGAGAAATCACGACCGCTTCCGACGGGCCAATTTTGTGGAACGACTTCGATGCCGAACTTGCGTTCGATTTCGTCGAGCACTTCCAGGGGAGCTAAACCGGGCCGATCAACTTTATTGACGAATGTCAGTACCGGGATGTTGCGAAGTGCACAAACGCGGAACAGCTTTTCTGTTTGCGCTTCGACACCCTTGGCGAGATCGATGACCATGACGGCAGCATCAGCGGCCATCAATGTGCGGTAGGTATCTTCGCTGAAGTCATGGTGACCGGGCGTATCGAGAAGATTGACTTGGCAACCGTCGTATTCAAACGTCAAAACGGTGGAACTGACCGAGATCCCTCGCTGTTTTTCCAGTTCCATCCAGTCAGACGTTGCGGCTCGCTGGGTCTTGCGTCCCCGAACGGCACCCGCGATTTCAATGGAGCCACCAAACAAAAGCAACTTCTCCGTCAGCGTTGTTTTGCCGGCGTCGGGGTGCGAGATGATGGCGAAAGTTCGTCGCCGTTTTCTCTGCAAATCAACCTGAGGATCCAAAAGACTGCTCCGAATAATTCTTAACAACGCGGTAATCGCGTTTCATCCAAGGCGACACTTGTGGTCAACCCACTGGTTGCGTCGCCGTCATCCCAACGGCTCCGCATTCTCAAATATTGTAGAGCAGTTGTCCTTGCTGCTCTTGCTCAAAATCAATGACCACCGTGGTTCTCAATCGAACGAGAGCAACACGAGATGGTTGTTTGCTATGAAGCCACTTCGACATGACCAGTCACTTCGAAACCGAGATCGCGGACCATTTGATAATCGGCGTCGGGCGTTTGGCCTTTCGTCGTCAAATAGTCACCGACAAACATGCTGTTCGCGGCATAGAGTCCGAGCGGTTGCAATGAACGCAGCTTGATCTCACGACCGCCGGAGATTCGTAGCTCACTGGTCGGATTCACGAATCGGAACATCGCCAGAGCTCTCAAACAATCTTGCGGTGATAGCTCGTCGATGTTTTGAAACGGTGTGCCTTCGATCGAATTCAGAAAGTTGATTGGGATCGATTCGGTTTGCAATTCTTTCAACTGCATCGCCATCGCAATGATGTCATCGTGCGATTCACCCATGCCAATGATTCCGCCGCTGCACAATTCTAAGCCTGCGGCTCTCACGTTGCGAAGCGTTTGGACGCGGTCCGCATAAGTGTGCGTTGTGCAGATCGTACCGTAATGCGTTTCACTGGTATTCAGATTGTGATTCACGCGATCGACGCCGCATGCCTTCAGGCGTTCGGCTTGTTCAGGTGTGAGCAAACCTAAACAAGCACAGATGTCCAAACCGAATTTCGCTTTGATTTCGGGAACGATCTGTTCAACGGCCTTCATCTCTCGTTCGTTCGGCCCGCGGGCGGAGATGACCAGGCAATAAGTTTTTGCTTGCTGCTTAGCGGCGATTTCGGCCGCAGCCATCAACTTATCACGCTGCAGAATGTTGTACTTGGGAACGGGCGCTTCGGAGACTTTTGATTGGCTGCAGTAATGGCAATCTTCGGGGCAAAGGCCGCTTTTGGCGTTCATCAGAAAGTAGAGCTGAACCGTTTTGCCGAAATATCGTTGACGAAGACGAAACGCGGCCGCCATCACATCGAGCAATTCATCGTCGCTGGACGTAAGAATATCGATCGCTTCATCGCGTGTGACCGAATGGCCGGCGAGGACTTTGTCGGCGAGGTGATGAAAGCGAACGCGATCAGCGGTAGACTCAGGGGCTGAATCGTGCTGTGAGTTCGGTTTTGACTGGATATCGGAGAAGGCCGTGGACATGAGCGGTCACTTGTGAATGAAGGTTCCCGTTTGCGAAAGAATGACCAGGATTCCTTCGTCGGCTAAAATCGTCGCGACCAAATTGCGATGTGGCAAGCGGGGTTGCCTTCGGCCTCGTTTTTTCTGAGTAAACAAAGTGCTTGAATATTTCGTTCGAATCGGTAGCTGGGGCGACATTGTGCAATGTCGAGCCGAAGGCGCGGCCGCATTTACGCCAGGAATGATCAAACGCGGGAATCGCGTGATTTGCCGAACGGGACGTGGCCTGGAAATCGGTACCGTGGCGTCCGCATTGTTGGATTCAAGCGACCCCGCGGAGGAGATCGGTGGCACGATTATCCGAAAAACGACCACGGAGGACGAGTTATTGCTTTCGCGTTTGGAGAAACACCGCAACGCGGCGATGGCGGAATGTCGCCAGGAGCTGGTCGAAGCAAACTCGGCAGCGGTGCTGCTTGATGTGGACCAGTTGTTCGACGCCGGGACGCTAATTTTCTACTTTTTGGAGGTGGTCGAACCGGCGACGGAGCAGATCGTCCAACGATTAGCCGAACGCTACGAATCGCGGATTCGGAGCCGTCATTTCGCGAAGTTGGTTTCGCAGGGTTGCGGTCCAGGTTGCGGCACTGCGGACGCTCATGGCGGCGGCTGCAGCGGAGCTTGTTCGGTTTGCGTGGTTGGCAAAGTGCGAGCCAACAGAAACGCCGCGATTTAGCCGATTGGTGATCCGTTTCCGATCGATCTTTCGACACCAATCCTGAGTCAATCTCGGCAAAGCGACCGGCAAAGATGCTCAGTCGATCAATAAATCATCGATTGCCGCTTCGACTTTATCAGCCTTTGAGAGCGTGTCTGATACCAACAACTCGAGAACGTCGTCTCGAAGTTTCACCAAATCAATCATGGCAAAATCCAAACTTGAATCTTTGGATTTAGATTTAGTGGCGGGCAACTCGGCAATTTCAATCAGATCCGCGGGACCGACGGGCGAAGTCTTCAGCTGCGAAGGTGGCGACTGGATCACCGGGCCCGCGCTCCCCGGCTCACCGGTCGCAATCTTTGGGGCTGGGTTCTGTTCCCCTTCGGTACGTCGCACTCGGTTGAGATAGTTGATGATCAATAACGCATCGAGCGGTGTGATCAAACCATCCCCATTCACATCATAAAAACGATCAGGGCTTGGATATCCCGAAATTGGTCCCGGGCCTCCATTGCGAGCCATGCTGTTCAAAATCATCAAAGCGTCGAGCGGATTAACCTGTCCGTCGCCGTTGACATCGTAAGGATTGTCTTCGTTGTGGAACGGATTGGAGTTAGCAAGTACCTCGATAACGAACGTTCCGGCGATCGGAAGGAATGAGGCTGCGGAGTCCTGGATCGTGATCACGAGCTGAATCTCTTCCTGTTCAGAACGACGGACAAACTCCGAATCTCGAAGCTTCAGCTTGCTGTCAACGATCTCGAATCGTGAGTCGTCAACGGTAGCGATATAACCGTTTGTCAATCTATTACCATCAACAACGACATTGCCGACAACGGCACCTCTCACAAGTTCAATCACTTGTTTTCGAGACAACTCGACACTCGAAGCTTGTTCGGCGATATCGCGAACGGTGATAATGATTGGTTCGGTTTTCGACAAACCGCTGGACGCCGTTGCGGTGATGTTGATGGTGACCGTTGGTTCGGATTCGAAGTCTAGTGACTTGCCCGGCTTCAGACGCAGGTCACGAAAGTCGATCTCAAACCGATCATCGTCGACTGTAAACGCGTACTGCTCGTCTTCGCCGTCATTGAGAACGAAGATCTCGGCGATCAATTCACCGACGCGATTTTCATCAATGATCGCGGTATCGGGTTGGATATTGATTGCCAACTCTTGTACGTCACCAATCGTCAGCCGTACCGACTTGGTGATGGACTCACTCGACGTGCTTTCTGAAGCGGTCACGCTGACGTCGACAAATGGCTCATCCGTAAAATTGAAAACACTACCCGCCGTGATGACCATTTGGTTGCCGATAACTCGGAACCGCGGATCGCTCATGCTCCAGGTGATTTCACCACCATCGACGTTGATCACATTTAGCAAGCCAGCAACAAAATTCGCCGCGACATTTTCAAGAATGATGTTCGGCTTAAAGCTAAAATCAAGTTCATCATTGACCGGTATTACATTGATCGAAAGCTGGATCGGCCCCGAACTGTTTTGGCCGTCATGCAGAATCACCTTAAAGCGATCGAGACCAAAAAAATCTTGATTGGGTATGTAGCCGAGTCCTCCCGTTGGCGTGAGGATAACCGTGCCGTTCTCGGCTTGCGTGTCCAGAAGCACGATGAAGCGATCGTTTTGCTTGTCAAACGCCGTCGCCAATAACTGCGGCGCAGCAACGACGAGACTTGAGTCTTCGAGAGTCGACAGGACCGGAAGTTCGTCGAACCGAGGCGGCGTATTCTCACCAATCGGAGTCGGTTCAAGAGCGAACAGCAAATCATACCCCGTACCACCTTTGCTCGCTTGGATGCGATGCGAATCGGCATGCTTTAGTGCTATCGGCGCGATACCGCCAGCGGTCAAAACGAATAGTTTCCCGGTCGAAGCGTCGAACGTAACTTGCGAGGGATCAACGATCGATTCCGCGTCGAGCACAAATTGGCCAATTAACGTCGCTGTGTTGAGATCAATCACGCGGAGCACCAATTCAACGGGCGAAATGGCGAACAATAGCTCGCGATCGTGGTCGAAGGTGACCAAACCATTTACCGCGATCGTTTGAAGCGAGGCGAATCCTGCTGCCGCATCAACCAACGATACAGAGTCAGCGGCGTTTCGTACCAAAACGAGCCCGCTGGCATCGTTGTAGCTTAGCACTTCGAGGCCACCGGCAATCTCCACACCACCGCTTCCGATTTCAGTGCCGGTCGCGTTGCTCCAAAGACGAAGTCGAATACCGTCGTCAGTCGGTGTGCTGATGACCGTGGTCAATTCCCCACCGCTGAAAACGCGAGTTCCTTCGCCCACGGTTAACGTCGATGAACCAACGGCGATGGAGTCACCGACCGCAATTGCGCGCAACAAAGTGTCTTCGTCGGACTGCTCAACAAGCACGCCGTTGCCGGAAGCGTCGATTGCAACATCTGACCAAACGGCCGCCGCGTCGGAAGCCTGTAAAACCAGAGGCGTCACGGATCCGGTAGCGTCAATCGCAAAGGCTTCATTGCCTGCACTATCACTCGCCAGCACAAGGACTCGACCGTCGGGCAGAGGCTGAGCAGAACGAATCGTGCCCGGAATCACCACTGAGTCCGCGGTGCGGGTAGTCAAATCCGCTCGGATGACGGTATTCCCGGCCAACGCGATTAGGTGCCCATCAATGAGGCTGGCAATGGCTGTCCCACCGCTGAAAAGCACACCGGGGTCCTCCCGTGTGGGTGCGATCGGAAAAAGGGGAAGTGCTTCTGACGGCGAACCGTTGAAGAGACGAATGATCGTTTCATCACCGCTAATCACTTCGAAATCGAACCGCCCCGCGGCGTCGGTCAACTTTACGGATTCACTCTCGTCAATTTCGCCATTGTCATTTGAGTCGATAAAAACAATCCGGGAACTCAGCGTCGACTCTCCGGCTTCGTACCGCCAAGACGTGTTAGTGTCTTCGAAGACCATTCCGCCGATGTTGGCGAGAACCCTGCGATCGCAAAGTTGTTCGATCAACATCCTGCGCTTCGCAAGGGCGTGCGAGCAGGCAACGTGCTGTGCTAAAGCTCGCTTTGAGAGTTTCGTCGTCGTCTTTCGACCACGAGCTTGCAAATCGAAAGTAACGCGAAATCTCACGAATTGATCGTCCGTTACTGAATTTTGAGATGAGACAATCGCTAAGTTGTTTTGCGATCTGGTAACACCGGTATTCGAACGTTAACCAAAGACGAGCAAACTTCAAGTCGCGTGAAGTCCCTCCGTCGGTAACGTAATCGATAAGTGTACCGGTACGCAGATACCGTTTGTACCTTTTAAACCCCAAAAGTTCCCTCATGACCCGTGAAAAAGTAGTGGATAAATGGTCTGGCTAGATAAATCGTCATATTCAACGGATAGATTACCAAGGGATTTTTTTGCACCAGAACCGCATTCATTGGATATGCTACGGAAGATCCCGTGTAAATTTGCGAATTCAGCAGACTGATAATGCTGCCCACCGTAAAATTGCCTCGTCGCATTTTGTTCTTTTTTCTTTTTCGGCATGGCGACAAAAATGTCAACCAAAGCAAGTTTTAAAAATGAGTCATGCGGGCCTTCCGCGTTGACATTTTCCCTCGTTTGTGTCGTTTGCCTAACTGTCTGTTTCGCGTTCAGCGGACGATCGGCGTTCGCGCAGGGTGGCGGCAACGCGAATGCGGCGGGACTCGCCATGCAATCCTCCATTGACGCCGCCGCACCGCAAGAAATGTCCATGGATGAATCAGCGTCAAGCGGCGAAGCCAGCAGTGAGTACGGCTCTGAGTATGGAAGCGAATATGGCATGGATGGAGACTACGGGGCCGGCCCACAGACGGGAGCAACTTCTGCGGCTCGTGCCAAAGTTGCGATGACTGCCGGAGTGCAGCGAGTCGCGCGAGGATTGGCGAGTTTCTTTGGATCGCCTGGACTGCCCGAGTTGCGGATGGATCGGTTGAATTTATGGGAGCAAGCAGCGTTGGCTTTCTTTTTGGGTGATCAACGAAAAGCATTGATGCTCTACCATGCCCACCTCGTCGCCGACGGAGACATTGCAAGTGCGGCGAGAAACAATATTCGGTTTAGCCGCCTCTTGAAGCGTCCCGTCTGGAGTGTTCGGTTTGGCATTTCCACTTATTTAAGGGTGCCCGACGAATTTGCCGCTGATCCGCAACCGATCCGCGAAGGAATGCAAATCGCGGGCTTGATGGGGCGAGGTCGAGGCGGCGACAGTGGCGAAGCTTCCTATGATAATTCCAGCGTCGCAATGGAGTCCTCTGAAGGCATGGACAGCGGCTTGGAGCAATCAATGGATGGAATCGATGATCCAGGTAACGGACTCCCCAGAGCAGAAAAATTGGTTCTGACGTTCGGCGGTGCTTCGACGGAAGAAGCGAGAAAGACCATTGACGCCCAATTGGGTTTGGTTGCCGACGTGATGAAGACTCTTTTCTCAGCGCGACAGGGCGCAGGCAACTTCGGCGTCGCACTCGACTCAATGGAAGCGGAGGGCCAAAAGCTCGCAGCCCAAATGGTTGATGTGGGCGGCGTTAGCCCAAACGCACTGCCGATGTGGATTCCGGGCGTCGATTTTGTTGGTGAAGGCGTCTACACCGACATGCTTGCCATCGCGAAGTCGAATCAAATCGACTTTTTGATGCACTTCGACATCATCGTGAAAGAAAACCGACTCGGAACACCGACGTATACCACGCGTTGCAAACTGCTGATGGTGGGAACGGGAGAGACAATCGGTATTTCCAAAGCGATCGACAAGTATGACGTCGCGGGAAAGAAAATCGGAATCCGCGAATCGGTTGAAGAATTATTAGTCAACCTGTTCGAAATCATGGATAAGAAAGTCACCGTTGAACCGATGCCTGCCCTGCAACCTCAGCAAGCCATTGCGAGGATTGATTCGTTGCTCGGTTCGGCGAACGCAGGTTCACTTCGCAACCTTGCCGAGATCATGATGTTTCGCAGCCGCGATTTGATCACTCCCGAACTTCTCGACAAAGCATTTCTCTATGCGGGCGGCGAGGGTGCGTTGCAGATGCTTCACGACGAAGAGAGTCTTCGATACACGAAAGTGAATGAGTACGTTGATCGCGAGCTAAGTGCGAGCGATTCGAAGTGATGGTGGAAGTTCGAAGCGATGACTCAAGGGGCGGCTTTGATCTGACCACAAACCGGGCAATCGTTGCGTCGAATCACCTTTAGTGTCCGGAACTCCATGGTCCGAAGGTCAAACCGCAACATCCGGCCGACGAGTGGTTCGCCGAGCTTAGAAACGATCTTGATGACTTCCATTGCCGCCATGCAGCCAACGGTTCCAGAGACGGCACCAAAGACGGGAAACTGGCGTTTCCAAGTCGGGGGCTCTTCCGGCACGATGCATTTCAAGCACGCCGATTGTCCAGGAACGATGGTCGTTAAATGAGCCTCTAGCTCATACATCGAACATTCAACCATCGGCTTTCTCTGCCGCACCGCTTCCGCGTTCATCGCGAAGCGTTCAGGAAACAGAGGCGCGCAATCGACGACCAGATCGCACTGTTTCACCAATCGCTCCGCGTTCGCTTCGCTCACATTTTCATCAACGGCCACGATCTTCAGCCGCGGATTGAACTCGAGCAAGCGCCGCGTCATCGATTCGACGCGAGGCTTGCCGATCCATTCGTGTGTCATCAGTAATTGGCGATTCAGATCGCTTGGCTTGACTCGGCCCGCATGGGCGAGAACCAGTTGCCCGATCCCTGCGGCTGCCAATTGGTACGCGACCGCACCGCCGACGCCGCCGACGCGTGAGATCATCACGGAGGCGGCCTTCAATCGCTGCTGACCTTGCTCACCGAAGTCCGGCACCCACATCTGCCACTGATAGGTTGCCCGCTCCTCATCGGTCAATGGCTCAAGCGACTTTACAAGCATGGGATCGATTGGCGTCACCGTTATGCCTGCGTGAAATCAGGAAGACGAACAAGTTCGCCGCCCTTCATCGCGGACTGATGGGCGCACAAGCCGGTGCAGGTCCAATTCGCGCTCGTGACGGCATTGGGCCATGGGTCGCGATCGTCTTTGAGTGCACTGATAAACTCATGAACCAAATGCGGGTGTGAACCACCGTGTCCACCACCTTGAACGAACGACAAATGTTCGCTGTCGTGAATCTCCGCCGGCTGAGTGTACTTTTGAATTTCAACAGGCAAGCGGTGTGCGAAGTCTGGCACTTCGATCTTTTCGGCGATTTCATGCTCTGGCTTCTTCGCCGTATGAATCACGTGCGGCTCGTTTTCAACAAGCGACCACTCGAAACTCTTCTTCGTTCCGTAGACATCGAAACTCTCTCGATACTGACGCGCGACGTCGTACAGGAATCGCCAAATGTGAGCGGTCACATCGCTGTCCTTTAACTTGATATGACAGCTTTCGACGGCAAACTCTGAGCCTGATTTTTTGGCGATGTCTTCGCGAACGGTGCCTGATCCAAAACAAGAAACCGCTTCGGCTCGTGCATTGGTCAAGCCGAGCACGGGGCTCACCACGTGCGTCGCATAGTGCATCGGGATCATCGTTTCCCAGTAACTGGGCCATCCGTCCATATCCTGGGGATGGGATGCGGCGAGGTGTTGAATCTTGCCAAGTTCTCCGCGATCGTACATGTCTTTGATGAACAGAAACTCACGGCTGTAAACCACCGTTTCGGCCATCATGTATTTCAAGCCAGTCTGTTTCACCTTTTCAACGATCAGGCGGCATTCGTCGATGGTTGTCGCCATCGGAACGGTGCACATGACGTGCTTCCCTGCGTCGAGTGCTTTGAGCGACATCCAAGCATGATCGGGAATGGGGCTGTTGATATGAACAAAATTAATATCGGGATCCGCGAGGACCGCGTCGTAAGAGGTATATCGTTTTTCAATACCGAATTGGTCGCCCGACTTTTTCAACTCGGCCTCATTGCGTCGACAAATGGCGGCAACATTCACGCCCGGATAGCTTTGATAAATCGGAATGAACTCCGAACCAAATCCGAGTCCAATCATGGCAACGTTGATGGTCATGGCGCGATGGAATCCTTGGGATGGGTTAATGTTTGATGGGATGAAGAGAAATTTCTAAAACGACAACGCAACTCGTGCAAGGCAGGCAGGCAACGCAAGCAGAAAAGGCGTCAGAATGAATGGCACATTTCTAACGCCGAAACTATCGTCTTTTGACTCCGCCATGGGACAACGGGGTTTAGATCAATACTGGTTTGCCGAGGGTTCGGCGCACGGGAACGAATTGTCCGGCGTGCATCATGGCGTGGGTGGCCACCAGAATTAAGATTGAGCCGACGGTCGGAAACATCGGTTTCATGAATTCTGGGCCCGATTCGTCCAACTGCTCCGCGGTGACACTCGCATATGCCTTCAGTGCCGCTTGTTGATTCAGGTCCATCAATCGCAGGTATTCGTCTTTGGTGCAAAAATCAGACGCGGAGTTACTGTCCGATTTATCCTTTGCATGTTGTTCGGCAAAGCCGCTTGGCAATTCGGCGGCGGCACCGGGACAAACGCCATTGAGCAAGCCTCCTTCGGATGCGATCAAGTGTCCCAATTGCCAGGCGAGATGCTGACACCCTTTGCCAGGACGGTGCAAAAGCTCGGCGTCGGTGAGATCGCTCAAGTAGGTTCTGAGTACCATTGAGGAGGTCAGATAGGTTTGTGAAATGACTTCTTGAGGCGTCATCGTTGAGTCGTCTTTGCGGAATGTGTGATTGGTGGATGAAAAGGAAGCGGTTAGCATTGTCGAGCGACGTCCGCGTTCACCAGCACACGTTTTACCACGAAAGATTTCTATGGACGATGGTGACGAAACGAAAGAGTTGCGGACTGGTTCGGATCGGCCGCCTGCGCACTCCTTGTCCTTGTTCTCCGCCATCAACCTAGTCGCTGCGAGCATGATCGGCGCCGGCGTTTATACAACCAGCGGCTTTACGCTTGCCGATCTCGGTTCACCAAGCCGCGTCATCGCCGCGTGGATCATCGGTGGAGCGATCGCCATTTGCGGCGCGATCAGCTACGGCGCTCTCGCGGGACGGTTCACAGCTTCGGGCGGCGAATATCTTTTTCTTTCGCGTGCCGTGCATCCTGCGGCAGGCTACGTCGCTGGGTTCGTTTCCATCCTTGCCGGATTCACGGGCGCGACCGCGTTTGCGGCAACGGCGCTGGAGTCATATTTACCGAAGTGGAATTTTATGCAGAGCCTGCCTCCAGGCGTCATCGCGTCGCTGGCGATCACGTTGGCGGCGTTGCTTCATGGTGTCTATGCTCGATTCGGAACCCCGATTCAGAACGCGATGGTCGTTGGCAAGTTTATTCTTTTATTAGCGTTCTTTGGCGTCGCGGCCTCCTCCTATCCATCGTCATGGCAAGGACTGGAAGCTCCCGCCGCCTCACCGTTTCCATGGTCTGCGTTTGCGGTCAGCTTGATGTGGATATCGCTAAGCTACAGCGGCTTCAACGCGGCGATCTATGTGGCATCTGAAGTTCGTGAACCACGCGTGAATGTGGCTCGGTCGCTTTGGATCGCGACAATGGCGGTGACGATTCTTTATGTGCTTCTGAACATTATTTTTGTCTACGCACCGCCGCCGGCCGACATCATCGGTCAGAAGGAAATCGCGGTCATTGCCGCTCGGTCGATCGGTGGGACTAACTTTGAATCATTGATTCGAGCAGTGTTGGTGGTGTCGTTGGCAACGTCGGTTTCGGCGATGATGATGAGTGGTCCTCGAGTCTATGCGAAAATGGCCGACGACGGAGCCCTGCCAAGTTGGTTTCGCTTTCAGGCTCATGCCCCCTCGTTCGCGATCGCGTTTCAAGCGGTGCTCGCAATTGTAGTTGTTCAAGTTTCCACGTTGCAACGCTTGCTTAGTTATCTGGGGTTCACGTTGTCGGTCAGCGCCGCATTGACCGTGGTAACCATCTTTTTGTTGCGGTACCGCGGCGAAAAAATTCGCGTGCCTTTCTACCCCTGGCCGCCTCTTATTTTTGTGATCGGCACGGTCATGATCGCCACGATTGCGGGCTTCAAACAACCGGTCGAGTGTTTGGCTGGGTTGCTGACCTTGCTTGTCGGCGTCGTCGTTTACGCCTTCACCAAAAACAAGCCAAGTTTCTCCTGAGCGGAAAAAACTAAGATTGATGGGCCTTCGGCGTCGAGACACTTTTGTTTGACAATGCTGATTTTCACCCCCGCAGGATGAAATCGCCCAGGCTGTCGCGACCGATGGAAAATCGAGTTAATCTATGCATTCGATTCTGACACCCTTAACTCACCATTTTTCCTCACCGAGACAGTTGATCATGCGTCGTTCTTTTAGTCGTTCTTTTTTCGTCATTGCTTTGTCGATGACTGGTGCCACCGTCCAGGGCGAAGATTGGTCACAGTGGCGCGGTGAAGACCGAGCCAACCGTTCATCGGAGACTGGCTTATTTGGAAACTGGGGAGAAAGCGGACCACCGTTGGCTTGGATGGCCGAAGGCGTCGGCTCCGGCTATGCAAGCGTCGCTGTCGTTGACAATCGCATTTATACAACCGGCAATTTTGCCAACGATCAATCGGTCATCGCACTCGACGCATCGATGGGCGACGTGTTGTGGAAGAGCCCGATCAGCGACACGGTACCAAAGCATGGCTATGACGGAAGCCGTTCGACACCGACGGTCGATGGCGACAAGTTGTATGTGGTCAGCAGCGCCGGCGCGATCATCTGTTTATCGGCAAAAGATGGATCGGTTACGTGGAAGCGAGATTTCAATGAATTCAATGGCAAGATGATGAGCGGTTGGGGGTTCTCAGAATCACCGCTTGTGGATGGCGATCTGGTTATCTGCACGCCGGGTGGTCCGAACGCCATGGTGGTTGCTCTGAACAAGTCAACCGGTGAAAACGTCTGGTCCTGCGTTATGCCCAGCAGCGGCGAAGAGCAGGGAGTCAACGGGAAAGAGTTGAAGGATGGCGCAGGCTATTCGTCAGTCGTCATCTCCGAAGGTGGCGGCGTGAAGCAATACGTGCAATTGGTCGGCAAAGGATTGATCGGCATTCGAGCGAATGATGGCAAGTTGCTTTGGAATTACGGTCGCGTCGCCAATGGAACGGCAAACATTCCGACTGCTTTGATAGATGGTGATTACGTCTTCACCAGCACCGGCTATGGCACCGGTTCAGCCCTGTTGAAGTTGGTGGGTGCGGGCAATGGTGGTGTCAATGCAGAGGAAGTTTATTGGCTCGAGAGCAAGCAACTGCAGAACAAGCACGGCGGTATGACGCTGGTCGATGGTTACATCTATTGCGGCCATGGCAACGGAGACGGTTTGCCAATTTGCGTGGAGATGAAGACAGGGGAAGTCATGTGGGGCCCGATTCGAGCCAAGGGCAGCGGCGAGACCAGTACGGTCTATGCCGACGGCCACATCGTTTTCCGTCGTGAAGACGGCGCGGTGATCCTTGCAAAAGCAACACCTGAAAGCTTTGTCGCCGTGAAAACATTCATGCCCGCGTTCCAGCAGGGCAAGACTTGGGCACACCCTGTCATCGCTAATGGCGTGATGTACCTTCGTGAACAAGACAAGTTGATGGCATATCGCGTTAAGTAAGACTTCGCTTTCTTTGAATTGGCGACCCATAACACGAATCGATACGAATGAAGCGTTCCGACGGGACTCTGAGTTCGTGGAGATTCGTGTTTTTCGTGGTAAAACATCCTCGCAGCACGATCACACGTCCGCCCAAGTACGACCGATCCCAATTTCGACCTTCAACGGCACTCTTAATTTCGCGACGTTGATCATTTCCTCTCGTACGATATCGCGAAGTCGCTCCGCGTCATTGGGCGCGACTTCGAAGACAAGTTCATCATGGATCTGTAGCAATAGCTTTGCCTGAAGATCGGACTTCTGAAGACGCTTGTACAACGAAATCATGGCGAGCTTGATCAAGTCCGCGGCCGAACCTTGGATGACCGTATTGACCGCGATTCTTTCTGCCTCCGTCAGATTGCGACGTTTGTTGATGTCGGCGTTTCGCAGGTCACGAATGCCTTGCACTTCTCGCCGTCGCCCCAGCATGGTTTTGACATAACCATTTCGCCGACACGATTCCATCGTCTCCAGCATGAACTCCTGGACGCCTGGATATCGCGCAAAATACAGTTCGATGTACTGCGCCGCTTCATCTCTTGAGATCGCCAGAGTGCGGGCGAGCCCAAAAGGGCTTTGGCCATAAACGATACCGAAGTTGATTGTCTTCGCCATTCTCCGCATATCCGGAGTGACGCTTGCTTCATCGAGTCCATGCACCTCGGCGGCAACACGAGTATGAATATCACGATCATTCTCGTACGCATCCACCATTGCCGCGTCTCCGCTATAATGAGCGAGCACGCGGAGTTCGATCTGCGAGTAGTCGGCTGCCAACAACAACCAATCATCCGGTCCCGCTCGAAAGGCACCGCGAATGGCTCGTCCTTCTTCGGTTCGGATCGGAATGTTTTGCAAATTCGGTTCCGTGCTGCTGAGGCGACCGGTCGCCGCGACGTCTTGCCGAAACGAAGTGTGAACTCGACCTGTCTTCGGATTGACCAGCTTTGGCAACGAGTCGATGTAGGTATTCTTTAACTTCGTCGCTTGTCGGTAATCGATGATCTTCGCTGGCAAGGGATGCAGGGCCGCGAGTGTTTGCAGAACATCGACATCGGTGCTTGCCCCGGTCTTTGTTTTCTTAACGACCGGCAAGCCTAGACGCTCAAACAACAACGTTGCCAATTGCTTCGGGCTGTCGAGGTTCAGCGGTTCGCCCGCGATGGCGAAGATCTCTTCGCGGAGTGATTCAATCTTGGTCGCGAACAATTCACTCATCGCCGCAAGGTGGCCGATATCCACTCGAATGCCGTTGAATTCCATCTCCGCGAGCACTTCGACCAACGGCATTTCAACGTTGTGGTACAGGTTATCAAGTTCAACCGCGGCCAATTGCTCATGCACCCTTGGCGCGAGGCGAATGGGCACATCGACGTCCGCGCAGGCGTAGTTTGCAATCTGTGCGAGCGGAACCTGGTTCATCGTTCGCTGATTCTTACCCGTGCCGATCAATTCCTGGATCGACGTCGTTTTATGGCCCAGGTACCGCTCGGCAAGATCGTCAAGCGTATGATTACGGCGTCCCGGATGCAGCAAATAATCCGCGACCATCGTGTCCGTATGAATGCCATGGACTCCGGTTCCCGCGGACCGCAGCACGACGATATCGAATTTGATGTTTTGACCGATCTTCGCGATTTGATTGTTTTCCATGATCGGTCGCAAACGCTTGATCACGACGGCTTCATCAAGCGACGGTTCCCCATCAGGCGAACGAATGGGAATGTACGCGGCATGCTGCGGGGCCCAAGCGATCGAGATGCCAACGATGTCGCAACCTCTCGCATTCGTTCCCGTTGTCTCGGTGTCGATGGCAATGGTTTTGATGTCTTCAAGTCTTGAAACAAGAGCGTCCAGCGCGGCGAGGTCCCTGATGGTTTCGTAATTCGTTTCCCACTTCGTTGCGACGGCGGGCGAAAGGAACGTTGACGAGTTGCTTGCGACCTGAACATTCGATCCGTTGCCAGAGTGGTAGGACGCATCGCTCTCGCCGACGGCGCGTCCAGCCATCTCGGCGAATTTCGCTCGCAGTCGGCGAAAGCCAAAGTGTTCCATCATTGAGTCGAGACGTTCAACATCAGGATTAAACCTGGAACGGCTCCAAGGAACCGAACAAGGGACGTCGTATCGAAGCGCGACCAACTGTCGACTAAGCATCGCACGTTCACGACCGTTTTTCAGATTCTCTTTTCGCTTGGCGCCTGAAATCGAATCGGCGTTATCGAGGACCGCGTCAAGCGTATCGAACTCGTTGAGGAGAGCTCTGGCGATCTTGGGACCGATCAGCGGAATGCCCGGCACGTTGTCGACGGGATCACCCACAAGCGACTGGTAGTCGACCACCTGATTGGGCCGAATGCCCCAGTCCTGGAGCAGTTCCTCAGCCCCCATCTCGGAATCTTTTCGGATGTTGTAGAGCCGCACATGGTCGGTGATCAGTTGCCGACAATCCTTGTCGCTGGTCACGATCAGGCAGCGTCCGCCCGCGTCATCGACCTGTTTGCTGACCGTTGCCAAGATATCGTCGGCTTCGAACCCACCGCATTCCATGATGCCGATGCCCATCGCATCGATCGCGACTCGCACGAGCGGAATTTGTTGACGCAACTCATCTGGCATCGACTCGCGATGAGCTTTGTATTGGTCGAAAAGTTGGTTGCGAAACGTCACTTCGCTGAGGTCAAAAGCGCAGACGATGTAATCCGGCGACTTCCGACGGACCAATTCCAGCATATCTCCGATAAAGCCGTGAACGGTCGATACAGGCAAACCGCTGGGGCTGTTCATCGGCGGCAGGGCGTGGAAAAGCTGATAGATCAGCGAATGCGAATCGACGATCACGACCAGCTTTCCGGCGAGAGGCGGAGTCTGTTCCTCAACGCAATCGGCGACGGTCGTATCGAGTGGTTTGAGCTGGAAAGGCGAGCCTGGACGAATGGGCACAATCGACGCGGGGGGGGGTGGCGGGGCCGGAATTTGCGGCACGGGCTCCGGTTCAAATCCGTCGAAACTGAGTTGTCCGTCACCTTTTCCCGGGTTTGCGGGGGAGTTGTCGTTTCGTGGTCGTCGTCCAGCCATCGGTAAAAAGTCCCTGCGAATGGTCGCGCCAATCGGTAAAGTCGAAAAAATGAGGAGCGTCGTTGATCCATTTTGACGCTCGAACGGTAGAATATTCGTCGGCAGTAAATAGAGTGGTGGTTCGGCGGCGGACAGACCAGTCCCCGTTGCCTCCCAAGTTGTTTGGCCGCATTGGTTCGGCCATCGTGTCACCGCTCGGTTTGTGGTGAGCGGTTTATCGTCTTTTCTGGTTCGCTGGTTGGTCTTTCAGGACATTTAACTAATGGTCGCTCGTGACGATTCGGTGATTCGCGGCAGTCTGATCGCCTCGCTGATTGTTCTTGTCCTTTCACTCGCCCTGAACTTTTTTCTGTGGCGTTGGGGCGATACGCAATCGATCGAAGCCGAACGAGCGAACACGCAACTCGCCAGCGCCAACGATGCACTACGCAAGAAAACAAGCCAAGCGGACTTGATGAAAGCGATGCTTGGCGCAGGCGAAGTCAGCGAAGCCAATTTGGCGATGCTTCGCGAATCCGTTGGCGGTGATGCCGATATGGAAGCGATCGATCGCCGATTTGACCAAGACATGGCTTACTTTGGTCCTGAAGTCGATGTCGCCAATCGCAACTATACGTATTTGCCAGAGTTTTTGGTGAACGCGATTCGCGCTCGTAACGACCAATACGGTCAAGCTCGCGAAGAGGTTATCACGATGCGTACGCAAGCGGATAGCGACGTTGATAGTGCTCGAAAGGCACAACAAGAAGCGGAACAGATTCGCGATAATTCGATCGCAAAGCTCGAGAAGGCAACTACGGAGTTCAGCGAAGATCGCGACAAGATGAAGTTGGCCGGTGAAGAAATGAAGGACGATTTGAACAAAACCGTTGGCGACTATCAAAAGTTCCGTAAAGTCGCTTCGGATGAAAAGACTCAGCTTCTGGGGCAATTGGATAATCGCTCAATCACGATTGAAAACCAGCGTCAAGAACTCAATCGCCTTCGCAGCGATAAGTTCGAATCGGTACAAGGCGAAATTCAATACGTCGTCCCTCCAGGCAACCTTGTCCTGATAAACCTGGGCAGCGGCGATTCACTTCGCGCCGGGGTTCAGTTCGGTGTCATCGCAGCGGACGCCATCAATCTGCAAGATGCCCCTGTCAAGGCAACGGTCGAAGTTGTCAAAGTGCTGAACGCGAATTCATCCCAAGCTCGCGTCATCGGATCGCCTTCCTATCGCAACCCATTGATCGCAGGCGACAAGATTTACTCTCCGTTCTGGGCACCAGGACGCAAGGTGAAAATCGCGCTTGCGGGTGAGATCGATATCGATGGTGATGGTCGCGGTGACATCGATCAACTTCGCTCCATGATCGAACTCGCCGGAGCGGAAGTCGCAGCCGTAATCACCAAGACAGGCGCCGTCGAAGGCAAGCTGGACGCAAGTGTTCGGTTCCTTGTCATCGGCGAGCAACCAGACCTGGGTAACGCCGATACGGCTGGCGGTGAACAGAATGGGCAAGCGGTTGCTGAAATGGGCCGCATCAAAGCAGAAGCCGTTGAGAAGGGCGTGACCGTCATTCCCGCTTGGAAACTTCAAGCGTACTTGAAGACGATCAACGACTCCATCACCACGCCGCTGGGATCTGCCGTTCGAGGCGATGATTTCCCGCCTGAAGCGATTCGAAGTCCATCAGGTCGTGGTAACGAATCGGTGTTGCCGGAGATGTACCGTAACCAAGTCGAAGGCCAAAGGTAACGACAACGATTTCCAGCGACTACGCTGCGTGATCTTGGAAAATGACTTTGCTCAATTCTTTTTCTGCGCGAACATCTTTCGCGCAGAAATTTGGGCAATGATTGTTTTACAATTCGAACCACTGGTGGATGTCTTCTTGCTGCTGGGATCGTGATTGTCGTGTCGTCAAACCTTTCTCAACCGCGACGTCACCTTCTTGCTCAATACTTGCCTGGAAATCTAGCCAAGGATCGTCGTCCTTGGCATGTAGTGGTAAGCAGCCGGCTTGGTCGCAGCCTCGTTGCACAGCGAATCAAGATTGCCATGACACGGCGTTTCGTCGAGCAGGCGTTTGAGCGTGGCGATGGTGAATTGATTGTCTCCGGATCCGCGGCTCAGCCATGGGCGGAACGGGCGTGCGAACTGCTTGGCATTCATGCCGTCAAACTTGCCGAAAACAGTCCCAAATCCAATACGCATGATGCCACTTGGCAATCGCTCTCGTTCCCTCCTTCGTATTGTCGTGATCAGCTTTCCATTGAACTGGCCGATCGAATCGATGCGACTCATGTCCGATCCGGTGGCACGATCATGCGCTTGCTCCGACAACGACTCGAGCATGACTCGGCTCCCAGCGTGCAAGTGCTGATAAACCGAGCTGAGGACAAGGCCGCGAAAGAGTTGATCGGCTGCGGAGCGATTGGATACTGGATGAATTTCGATGCGTGCATCGAAGATGACGAAAGCAAACAGGAGGACAATTGCGACGAATCACATCAATCTTCCAATCGATTGAATGAGCCGGCGGTAATCCAATCATTGCGGCAACAGCCCGAACGATGGCTGATCCATTCGACGCGGCAGCGAACCGGGCCGTGGCCAGGTCAATCGGTGCGGCAATTTGAGGATTGGATGTTATTATCTTCGCCCGCGACCGAAACACCGTCGCCGCTTGAAACGTTGAACCGAATCATCGTTGAGCGAAGACTGGTGGGATCGTATCGCACCACATCGGCGGGCGAGCCCGTTGTTTCCTTCACCGCGCTGCCGATCTCGCAATGGTTAACGCGGCGAAAGTTTCGACCGCACCTCGGTCGCTGGGACGCGGAGCCCTATGGCGTTGCCATCGACCGCGACGCTGCGGCGCGATGGGGAATCGAACCCGTGATTTATGGTGACGCGTCTTGCCTGGCGAAGTTGCCCGAGCCCCAACGATGGCGTTACCAATCCGTGGGAAGCACCTACGATTGGACAAAAGAACAAGAGTGGCGGGGACGCGGTGTGATCGATCTATCGAAGTTCAAACGTGACGAAGTCATCGTTTTCACTCGCTCGGCATCAGAGATACGAAATCTGAGTTTACCTGACTGGTCGTCGGTCACCGCCGAACCTTTTTCCTAGTTCGCAATCGCTCATGCTTAATTGATTTCATCAAATTGAAAGAGCGTGCGGGATGGATTTTACCGCAGAATCAAAAACAAGCGGATTCAACACGATTAGAACTAAACATTGCGAGTTTCGTCGATCGGACGAGCCTGCCTGACGCGGAAACGGGCACCGTTCGCAGTTGCCCGCTACCAGATTTAGCCACTGCGTTTCACGCACCAAAACCATACGCTCAGCGTGCGTTCACTCAACTTATTTCCACACGCTTATCCGTGGCAGATTTAACACGAGGCTTACTCGTCGGATGCTTGAAGCATCGGTGCGATCAGCGGTTCGTAATCACAGAACTCTGACTTGTCGAAATACAATTCAAGTTCACGCGATGCGGCTTCTTCGCCGTCCGAAGCATGCACTAGGTTCATTTGACGACTGCAACTGAAATCACCGCGGATCGTGCCCGATGCTGCCTTTAAACCGCTGGTCGCGCCCAGCATGTTTCGAATGACGGCGATGGCTTCTAAGCCTTCAATCGCCATCGCGACCACGGGGCTGCCGGTGATGAACGATTCGAGTCCTGGATAGAACGGCTTCGAAACATGTTCGGCGTAATGCTTCTTCGATAGTTCCGGCGTGATTCGGATCAACTTCATCGCGACCATTCGCAAGCCTTTGGCTTCGAATCGCGAGATCAATTGGCCTACGAGACGACGCTCGACGCAGTCGGGTTTGAGAAGAACGAGTGATCTTTGCATTGCCATGTTCGGCTCCTGATGTTTTTCTTTTGAAACTTGTCATATGGGGAGCCGAAGATTATGGGCAGTCCCCGAAAAGCCGCAAGGTCGGCGCCGCTTCACAATCATGCATTCGGCCATCGAATCATTTCATCAAACGCATCATTGCCGCGCCGCACCGGTTGGGCGGATTGCCATCGGACGTGACGTCGTGCGGTAGGGGGAGCTGTTCATCGGTTCGTTCAAGTAACTTCCTAAGTCCGAGTCCGATGGCGACGCAGGTGCTGATGGCGACGCAGGTGCTGATGGCGACGCAGGTGCTGATGGCAGCAAGCTGTCTTCGTCGTCCAGGCTCGATGCCCGCGGCGCCGGTCTTCGCGGCGCCGGTCTTCGCGGCGCCGGTCTTCGCGGCGGTGCGAGAAGATCGTCATCATCTTCCAAAAGTGGATTTTGAGCCGGTTTCAAACGCCGCGGATCGATCGCGGGACTGGTCGGTTTAGGAGCTGGTGTGGGTGCTGGAAGCATCTCGACCGGGGCTGGTCGATAGGGCTGTGATGGCGGCTGGTAGGCATCCAACGGTACCGGCTCGGGGATGATCGTCGCTGTCAGAGGTTGATTCATGCCTTGCCAAGCTTCCGGCGCCCAATTTTGCTGACAATCGCCGCTTGTGCAATTCGAGCTTGGGTGTGTCGCCGCCCCATGACCGCTGTAACTGGGCTTTCTCGTTGACGCGGGAAACGACGCGTGTTGAGCTGAGTAGCTTACCGGAGGAAGATTTTCACCAAGTCGGTAGCAGTCCGATCCGCAGGCGTGATACCCGTCTGACCAGCCAAACCCCCAAAGTCGCCCAAGTCGGTCGAGGCTTTCCCCGGCGTTTGCGTTGAAATGCCACGTCAAGGAGCATGACGCCAGCAACAAAATCGTCATCGAGGCTCGCATTGAAGATTCCCTAATCATTCCATTGATCAAACCCACATCCTATGCATGACAATTTCTATCGGCATATTCGTGCGACAGTCGCGTCATTCGCGATCACCTCTTCGTTCGCGATTCAAACGGGTGGATGGTCGTGCCCACTAGGCAAGCTGTGACGAAACATTCGTCGGATGCTTTTGAAAACTCAATCGCCGTCAGGCGAGCGACAGAAAAAACTCCCAGAAGATTGGGCGGTCGAGGCTCCTGCCGTAACGCCTGCTCTCCTGCCGAAACGATAGCTCACGATAAGTTTCGGCGTGAGCCTCAACCTCCCAGTATATTTTTATCTGCCGATCGCCATTAAGGCAAAACGCGAGGGCGTCTGGTATTATAAGCGACGGTCGAACGGCGGTGATTCCATCGCCCAACCGGTCTCCCGCCCACACAATCTTGCCTTTTCCAACCCGCCCTCAGGAACTCATCCATGCTGACATGGCTACGCATGCCGATTTGCGGCTTCGTTGTCGGTTTTTTCGCGTTTGCTGTCCCTTCGTCGTTTGCTGCTGAGGCCATGACGTGGAATTCGACTCGCCTACAAGAAAAATTTTTCGCTGAAGGTGCGGCCGCGGGCGACATTGATGGTGATGGGAACGTGGACTTGGTTTACGGACCGCATTGGTATCAGGGACCAGAATTCAAGAAATCATTTCCGATCTATCCTGCCAAAGCATTCGATAAGGTCGGCTACAGCGACAACTTTTTTGCTTACGTTGTCGACGTGAACGCAGACAAGCGTAACGATGTGATCGTGTTTGGTTTTCCTGGCAAAGAAGCGATTGTCTACCTTAATCCTGGCTCGCCCCAAGGCGCTGCCCAGTGGAAATCGGTGGTGATCGCTGAACAAGTCGACAACGAATCACCTACCCTCGTCGACCTGATCCCTGGAGGATTGCCCGAGATCATTTGTGGACGCGGCGGTGCCTACGGTTATTACATCGCGGGCAATGAACCGCTTCAGCCGTGGACCTGGGTGCCCGTCTCGGGCGTCGAAGTGGGTGCCAATCGCTTTTCACATGGCCTGGGTGTCGGTGATGTGGACGGAGACGGAAAGCTGGACGTGCTCGATCGTCAGTTTTGGTGGAGACAACCAGACACCGCGTCAGGGCAAAAGCATCCCACCTCGCTTTGGCCGATGCAACGTTGGAATGACGGATCCATGCCGGGCGGCGCACAGATCCTTGTCGAAGATTGCAACGGAGACGGGCTGAACGATTTGATCTCGTCGATCTATGCCCATGGTTTTGGTTTGGCTTGGTTTGAACAACGCAAGAGCGATGACGGCACGACCCGATTCATCCGCCACGACATCATGGGCGAATCGTCAGTCGACAACCCATACGGTGTCGCATTCAGCCAACTGCACGCACTCACGCTTCGCGATATCGACGGCGATGGAATTCGCGATCTCGTCACCGGCAAACGATTTTGGGCTCATGCGGTTCGCGATCCTGGTGCACAACAGGCACCCGTGCTTTATTGGTTTCGGCGAACGATCGTCGATGGTGACGCCCATTTTGAACCCCACTTGATCGATGATGCTTCCGGCGTGGGCGTCGATGTTCTCGTGACGGACCTCAACGGCGACACTCATGACGATGTCGTCAGCAGCAGCAAGCTCGGGTTAACAATCCATCTGCAACAACGCGGCGATGGGCCAGAAACTTTGATTCCATGGTCTGATAAAGAACTGCTCGCCGGAATTAAAGACGGCCCCAGCCAACCACTGGAAACGGCGGCCTCGACGATGCAAGTCCCACCTGGATTTGCGGTCGACCTGATCGCCGGCGAACCCGAACTGAAACAACCGATCGCCATGTGCTTCGATGCCCGCGGCCGCATCTGGGTTGCGGAGGGACACACGTATCCGATGCGAGCTCCCGAGGGCGAAGGCCGCGACCGGATCATGATCTTAGAAGACGCTGATTCCGATGGAACCTTTGAAAAGCAAACGGAGTTCACCAGCGGACTAAACCTAGTCAGCGGCATTGAAGTCGGCTTCGGCGGAGTGTGGGTCGGTGCGGCTCCTTATTTAATGTTCATTGCTGATGCTGATGGCGACGACAAGCCGGACAGCGAACCGCAGATTCTGTTGGACGGTTGGGGTTATCAAGACACGCATGAAACTCTGAACAGTTTTCGCTGGGGACCTGACGGATGGTTGTATGGTTGCCATGTCGTCTTCACGCATTCAAAAGTCGGTAAGCCGGGAACACCCGAACAAGAACGCATCAAGCTCAACGCTGCGATTTGGAAGTACCATCCGGTCCGTCACACGTTCGAGATCTTTGCCGAAGGCGGCAGCAATCCTTGGGGGCTCGACTTCAATGAACGTGGCGAATGGTTCATGGAAACCTGTGTCATCCCACATATGTTTCATGTCATTCAAGGCGCTCGATACTTCCGCCAAGCCGGTCAACACTTCAATCCTTACATCTACGAAGACATCCCAACGATCGCGGATCACTTGCATTATGGCGATGGTCACTTCGCGGAGAACGGTCGCGCCAAGGTCAACCAATGGGCAAGCATCAACAGCGATGAAACGTCCATCTCCGGGGGTGGTCACGCGCATTGCGGATTGACGATCTATCAAGGTGACTCATTTCCGAAGTCTTATCGCGGAGACATTTTCTTTTACAACCTTCACGGCCACCGCATGGTTCGTGATGCGGTCATCCGTGACGGCTCCGGCTATGTCGCGCATCACCGCCCTGATTTTCTTCGCACCTTTGACGAGACGTTCGTCGGCGTTGGCATCATGCTCGGCCCCGACGGTTCGTTGTTCTTTTCCGATTGGCACGATCCTCAGACATGTCACAAAGTGACTCCAGAAATTTGGGATCGAACCACGGGCCGCTTGTTCCGAGTGCGATACGGCGACCTGCGATCCACCAACATCGATTTGCCGAGCCAATCCGATGCGCAGCTTGTCGCGGCGATGTCACACGACAACGCGATGATCGCACGGACGGCCGCACGATTACTTCAAGAGCGGGCAGCCGCTGGCAAGCTCGATCGCAATGCCGTTGATCAAGCCTTAGAAGCGATGATGGCGAGCGATGTTTCGCAAGCCAACCGACTTCGCGCGATGTGGGCACGTTGGAGCTGCGGTTTGCTCGCCAATGTTGACCTGATGAATCTCGCTCGCGACAACGACGAAGTCATTCGCGGTTTTGCGATTCAGTTCATGGCGGAGCAACCCGAACGGCAATCGCCCGAGGGTTGGCAGATGCTGGCTGAGCTTGCGGCATCGGAATCGTCGCCCGTGACAAAGCGATACATCGCCAGCGCGTTACAGCGATGCCCGATCGAGTTTGGCTGGGGAATCGCGAGCGAGTTGCTAAAGCAAAGTCGTGATTCAGATGACCGAAATTTGCCTTGGCTGATGTGGTACGGCATCGAGCCGCTCGTGGCTAGCGATCCTGCTCGCGCGGTCAATGAGTTATTGCCGCAAGTCAAAGTTGAACGCGTCGCGGGCTTCATTCGCAGGCGAGCCGCGGTCACCGATGCGGGACGCGAAACGATCGTGGCCAACATGGTGAAGCTGAATGATCCGGTCGCGATTACCAGTGCCGCAAGTCAACTGCTTGACGCCCTGCCTCCTAATGGTGAATTGCCATTGCCAGCGAAGTGGAATTCATTTCGCGACAACGCATTAGCACTCAAGGTCGATCCGAAAGCATCCACGGGATTGAACGAAGCGTTGTGGAAATTAGCGGCAAGATTCGGCGATGCGTCGTCACACGATTACTTCCGTGCGATTGCGTCCAATGCAAAGAAGTTGCCGCAAGCCCGCCGGGATGCAATGCGATCACTTCAATTTGCACGCGATCCACAGTTGGCCTCCTTAGCCGCATCGATGCTTTCGGAAAAGCAAATGACGGGTGATGCGATGGCCATCATCGCTGATTTGGCCGATCCGTCGGTCGCCAAAAATGTGATCGATGGGTTTGATTTGATGCCCGCCGAAGCTCGAAGTGCGGCGATCAATTATTTGGCATCACGTCGCGAGTCCGCAAAACAAATGATCTTGGCTGTCGAGTCAAAGACGATCGACAAGTCGCTTGTCTCGCCCGCGCTGCTTCGTCAATTGCAAACGCTCGGTGACAGCGAGATCGAATCAGGAATCGCTCGCGTTTGGGGTCGCCTGGGTGATTCGCCCAAGAACCTCGCGCAGCAGACCAAACAATGGCAACAACAACTGACAGCCGAGAGACTAGCAACGGCTGATGTTGAGAAAGGTCGCGAAGTTTTCAAACAGGTCTGCGGTGCGTGCCACAAGCTTCATGGCGAGGGCTATTCCATCGGCCCTGATTTGACAGGATCAAATCGCGGCAACGTCGATTACCTACTCGAGAATGTGCTCGCGCCTAACGCCATCATCGGTGCCGCTTATCAATTGAATGTCTTTGTCATGGCGGACGGACGAGTGGTCAGCGGTTTGGTGCAAAGCCAAGATGATGATGCGGTGCGGGTCGTGATGGCCGGCGGTACCGAAGTCACGTTGAGCCGAGACGACATCGAATCGCACAAAGTCTCGGAGCAGTCGATGATGCCAACCGGTTTATTCGAAAAACTGTCACCAACGGATATCGCGGATCTGATCGCGTTTCTGAAAAAGTGATTTCCGACGCAGCAACTGTTTCTCACTTACAACTTTTTCCCCTTCCGACTATCTCACTAAGGTCCACATCCATGATTCGTATGTTGTCTCGGTCCGCTTTCCTAGTCGTACTTGGCATCGTTTGCCATCCCGCCGCGGCCGATGTGTCGCTTCCCAATGTGTTTAGTAATTCGATGGTGCTGCAGCGCGGTCAACCAAACGCCGTTTGGGGAAAAGCATCTCCAGACGAAAAAGTTAGCGTCACCATCGACTCGCAAAAACATGATGTTGTGGCTGACGACGCCGGACTTTGGAAGGTAATGCTAGAACCGATGACGGTCGGCGAGCCCAAAGAATTGGTGGTCACTGGAAAGAACGAAATTCGGCTCACCGACATCTTGGTTGGCGAAGTTTGGGTCTGCTCAGGTCAATCCAATATGCAGTGGACGGTAAGCAATTCAACGGACTTTGCCGTTGAAGCCGTGGCTGCGAATTTTCCTGAAATTCGCATGATCAATTTTCCACAAGTTGGCGTGCAGGAACCTGTTTGGTCGCACGACAGCCGATCTTGGATGGTCTGCAGCCCCCAAACCGTGGGCGGCTTCTCCGCCGTTGGTTATTTCTTTGCGCGGCAGCTTCATCAGACACTCGGCGTGCCAGTCGGCATGGTTAACAACGCGTGGGGTGGATCCGCTTGCGAAGCTTGGATCAACCGCGATCGTCTAGAGAAAGATCCTCAGTACGCGCCGATGATCGATCGTTGGGTGAAGATGGAAACACGTTTCGAAGAGTTGTCTTCGTTGGCGACGCGCGACGAAAAACAAAACGCGGAGCTTCAAAATTTAATGAAGCAAATGACGGGCAATCAGCGTCCAAGCAACATTTATAACGGTGTCCTGAAGTCGCACCTCGGCTACGGCATTCGCGGGGCGATCTGGTATCAGGGTGAAAGCAACGCCGGACGAGCTTATCAGTATCGCGAGCTGTTTCCACTGATGATTTCGTCGTGGCGAGATGAATGGGGCCAAGGGCAGTTTCCTTTCTACTGGGTGCAGTTGGCTGACTTTATGGCTGAGAAAGCCGAACCGAGTGACAGCGCTTGGGCGGAACTTCGAGAAGCACAAACGATGACGATGTCGAAGCTGCCTCACACCGGCCAAGCGGTCATCATCGACATTGGCGAAGGCAAGGATATTCATCCACGTAACAAGGTGGATGTTGGCAAACGATTGGCTCGCTGGGCACTAGCCAACGAGTACGGTCTGGCGATTCCATTCCGAAGCCCAGAGTACAAGGCGATGGAAGTGACCGATGGCAAAGCGGTGCTCGCCTTCGATCATGTTGGCAACGGATGGCGAACGTTTGATGTCGCTGAACCGATCGGGTTCACGATCGCTGGCGAAGACAAGAAATTCGTCAACGCCAAAGCGAAAATTCTCAAAGACGGACGCGTGGAAGTTTCCGCGGAATCGGTCACGAACCCGGTCGCGGTTCGCTACGGATGGGCAGACAATCCGATCTGCAATCTGTACAGCCTCTCCGACTTGCCGCTAACCCCATTCCGCACCGATGATTGGCCCGGCATCACTGCAGAAGCCAAGTAATTGAGGCGCAGAGTTTGAGATCCACAAGCCGCCTCTTCCGTTGATTGCGGGAGAGGCTTAGGGCATTTGCAGGACGGCAGCATTGCCGTTCGATCCGAGAGCCTGTCTCACTCGTCGGTAACGCAACCTTCGCTGGCGCTCTTTACATTCTTGATGTACTTGTAAAGCGTACCGCGAGTCACTTTGAGTGGCGGTGCGACCCACGCGGCCAAACGTTTTTGCATCTCGTCGCCTGAAACTTCGACATCGATCGAATTCTTATCGGCGTTAATCGTGACGATGTCACCATTTTGTACCAGTGCGATCGGACCACCAACTTGTGCTTCGGGAGTGATGTGGCCCACGATGAAGCCGTGCGACCCGCCGCTGAAACGACCGTCGGTAAGCAGCGCGACATCGGAACCGAGCCCCGCACCCATGATGGCACTGGTTGGCGTCAACATTTCTGGCATTCCGGGGCCGCCTTTGGGACCTTCGTAGCGAATGATGACGACGTCGCCTTTGGTGATTTTCTTATCTTCCAACGCGGTCAACATCAACTCTTCGCTGTCGTAAACCTTTGCGGGACCGCTGAAGTGCAAACCTTCCTTGCCCGTAATCTTGGCAACCGAACCTTCGGGGGCGAGCGAGCCATAAAGGATGCGAATGTGTCCCGTTTCTTTGATCGGATCGGAGATCGGACGGACGATCTTTTGGCCCACCTTCAACCCCGGCAAGTCCGCAACATTCTCAGCCAAGGTCTTGCCAGTCACGGTCATGCATGAACCGTCCATCATGCCGGTCTCCAGCAGATACTTCATGACCGCTGGCGTGCCACCGATGCCGTGCAAGTCTTCCTGCACAAACTTGCCGCTCGGCTTCAAGTCGGCGAGGAACGGAGTCCGGTCGCTCACGGATTGGAAATCAGCAAGCGTCAACGGTACATCCACGCTTCGCGCCATCGCGATCAAGTGCAGTACCGCGTTCGTGCTTCCGCCAAGTGCCATGACGATGACCATCGCATTCTCGAAAGCCGCACGCGTCATGATGTCGCGTGGCTTGAGATCCAGACGAAGCAATTCCGCAATCGCGGCACCGGCACGATGGCACTCCGCCTTCTTCTCAGGGTCGACCGCGGGGATGCTTGCCGAGTAAGGCAGCGACATGCCGAGTGCTTCGATCGCAGACGCCATCGTGTTGGCCGTATACATGCCACCGCATGCTCCTGCACCAGGGCAACTGAGCCGAACGATTTCGGCACGCTCTTCTTCCGTGATCGCGCCAGCAAGGTATTGACCATAGCACTGAAACGCGCTGACGATATCAAGCGTTTCGTTGCCACGATGACCAGGCTTGATCGTGCCACCATAAACCATGAGTGCGGGACGATTGAGCCGTCCCATCGCGATCAAACAACCCGGCATATTCTTGTCGCAACCGGGAATTGCCACCAACCCGTCATACCACTGCGCCCCCATCATTGTTTCGATCGAGTCGGCGATCAGGTCTCGGCTTTGCAGGCTAAAACTCATCCCCTCGGTTCCCATCGAGATACCGTCGGAGACGCCGATTGTGTTGAACCGCATCCCGATCATGCCCGCGGCGACAACGCCCTCTTTGACATAAGCGGCCAGGTCAAGCAGGTGCATGTTGCAGGTGTTGCCCTCGTACCAGACGCTGCCAATGCCGACTTGAGGCTTGTTCATGTCTTCCGCAGACATGCCGGTGCCGTAAAGCATCGCTTGCGACGCGCCCTGGCTTTTTGGTTGAGTGATTCGGCTGCTGTATTTGTTCAATGCGGACATTTCGGAAACTCAAGCGGGGGGACGTGTCGGGGATTTTTTAACGGCAAATCACGGGTTCAGGTCCAGTAATTCAAACCGGAGGCGATTAGTTTGATAGGGCGGCGGGTTTGTAGCAACCGACGCTCCCTCGTTTTGGGATATAAACTCCGCGTTTGGCAAATTGCGACGCCCGCGGCAGATTGTCGCCAAGAATTTGATGTTTGTTCACTCAGGAATCATTTCAATGCTGTTGTTCGAATCTCGAACTTGCGTCCTCAAGCTGGCTTTCGCGTCATTCTGCCTAACCAGCACCCTGGCAACGGCTGATCAACCGGCCCGGGACCAGCAATTCCGAGCCGCGATTGACGCGATGTATCCAAGCCTTGTCGAAACGAGGCGGGAGCTTCACAAACATCCCGAGTTGTCCAACGAAGAAGAACGCACCGCTCGGTTCGTGGCTCTACGCCTTCGCGACCTGGGACTCGATGTCCAAACGGGCATCGGCAAACACGGCGTCGTTGCCTTGCTTCGTGGTGGAATTGACCCCGACAAAAATTGCGTCGCCGTTCGCGCCGACATGGATGCCTTGCCGATCATGGAAGCGGGCAACACCCCGTACCGTTCGGAGAATCCAGGTGTCATGCACGCATGCGGCCACGACGTTCACGTCACCTGCGCTCTGGGCGTCGCCGAATTACTTTCCAAACGACGCGACAAGTTAAGCGGATCGGTGAAGTTCATCTTCCAACCCGCTGAGGAAGCGATGCCGTCAACTTATGTCGGCGATTGGGGAGCGAAGTTGATGCTTGCCGAAGGAGCTCTCGACAACCCCAAGCCATCCGCAATTTTTGGACTTCATTGTTCGCCCTTGTATGCACCGAAAACAGGTCCCAAGGCTGGCATCGAAGCGCCGATGGAAGTGGGCACGATCGGTTATGCGATCGGTCCGGCAAGCGCCAACAGCGATCGATTTCAAATTGTCATCAAAGGCAAGATCGCTCACGGTTCGGCGCCTCACAAAGGCGTCGATGCGATCGCCGTCGCGGGTCAGGTGATCACGGGACTGCAAATGATCCGAAGCCGCGAAACCAATACGCTTGATCCGGTCGTCCTTTCGATCGGAATGATCAGCGGCGGTTCGCGTGAAAACATCATCTCGGATCGAGTCGAGATGTCGGGTACCGTGCGAACCTATGATTCTGATCTTCGGGATCAGGTGATCGAGCTGATGCACCGAACCATTGGCGGAATCACGACGGCTCATGGTGCGACTTATGAGTTGAATTATCGAAAGGGTTATCCCTCTATCAATAACAATGAAGAATTGGCGCTCAATGCGATCGATACCATCGAGCGAGTGCTTGGCAAAGGCTCAACCGCCGAAGCGATCCCTGGCATGGGTGGCGAAGATTTTTCGTACTTCTCCAATGTCATTCCCGGGTTTTACTATCGACTGGGCGTCGCCAACATGGATCGCAAAATGGTTGCCGGAGTCCACACTGCGGAATTCGATGTCGATGAAGAGTCCCTGAAGGTCGGCGTCATGACCATGGCTTCCATCGTATCGGATTACTTGGATTCGTTGGACCCAAAGTAGAGAAATGGTAGATCGCGTAGACATGCGATCATCGCCCGAAATTCATTCAACTTGGTTCTTCTTGGATTTTAGTGGCAAGGGTGAGGTTCGATTTCGGTCTTTCGACCTCGGAACAGGGCGGTGGATTTTTGCAGGCATCCGCTCCTGCGTCCAATGATTTGGCAGCAGACGTTG
>Ga0105050_10001454_pt1 | contig 35576 bp, 23 predicted proteins | sample FRY01_FD_78088 | JGI IMG/M metagenome (GOLD analysis project Ga0105050, IMG submission 78088) | Freshwater microbial communities from Lake Fryxell liftoff mats and glacier meltwater in Antarctica - FRY-01 | ecosystem: Environmental > Aquatic > Freshwater > Ice > Glacier meltwater ...
TCAACGCTGAGCGATGACGGGCTACTCAAAATCCTTCGCGCGGTACTGTTGCTGTTTTCTATCATCGCCACTTTGAATGCCATGAATTCCGAGAACACAATGTATGAGATGGTAGAAAGCGCCTACACGGTCACCCTCGTCGGTGCCGTCGTGCCATTAGCGATGGGCATCTATTGGAAACAGGCGACAACTCAAGGCGCGATTGCATCGATAGCCTTTGGAATCGGTGTCTGGTTGATCGCGGATAATTTCGGTGGCGAAGACCCCACCGTGCCTTCTCCTTTGTTCGGGCTGCTGGCAAGTTTGATCGGCATGGTCGTTGGATCCCTGACACCCCAATTGATCAAGACATTGCCGCCGATCGATGTGTCAAAACCATTGCCGCCAACCATGGATTAAGCGGGAGAGAGATGAAACGAAAATCGCGTCGTCCTCCTTTGCAGGTGAACGACGAGATTTGAATTCCTAATTAAATCACCACCTGCTATTTACGCAAATGGGCTGTACTTGCCTGGAACGGGGACCGGGTACTTTCCGTCTTCTCCCTGAACCGTCGGTGGCGTGGAATCAAGCGTGTAGTCATCAATTCCTGGTGCCATGTTACGGCCCTTGGCAAGCAATTCGTCCCACTTCACCACTTTGCCTGAATAGCAAGCTTCGCGTCCCAGGATTGCGGTGAGGGTTGACTTCGCACCGTATTCACCTTCGTTGTAGATGTCGCCAGCCATTAGAGCTTCGATCAGATCGTGCTGCTCTTGCTGGTGTCCATTGGGGCTCTTGCCTTTGAATTCCCAAGCATTCTGGCCTTCGATGATACCGGACGGTTTAGCAAAACCCTTGGTGCCATGAGCAAACTCGTCGACCTGATTCCAACCGCCGGCGAGGTGGCGACCTTGGCTGAACATTTTTGATCCATCGGCGAAGGTGTATTCGCAGGCGGTGTGATCAAAAATCTGGGACTTCGACGCATCGCCGTCCATACGCTGTTCACGGCCACCCATACCATTGCATTCAACAGGGAACGCGTTCTTTACCCAGCAACCGACGTCAAGATTGTGAATGTGTTGTTCACAGATCTGATCACCCGACAACCAATTGAAGTGATACCAGTTGTTGGTCTGGAAAGCCATTTCCGTCTGGCCCTCTTCGCGGTTGCGATACCAGATCCCTCCACCATTCCAATAGACTCGCTGGGCAATCACATCGCCGATCGCACCGTCATGGATTCGCTTGATGGTTTCCATGTATCTCGGTTCGTGACGTCGCTGCAGACCGACGGCGACCATCAGATTCTTCTTCTTGGACTCTTCAACCGCATCCAAGACTCGGCGAACGCCTGGTGCGTCGGACGCGACTGGCTTTTCCATGAAAATATGACGGCCTTTGTTAACCGCATATTCGAACTGCTGGGGCTTGAAGCCGGGCGGTGTCGCGATCACGACGAGATCACAATCGGTATCGATCGCTTTCTTATAACTATCCAGACCTGTGAAGACTCGATCTTGGGGTACGTCAATCTTGTCTTTGTACCTCCCACCTAGCGACTTCAGCATGCTATTCGCGTTGCGGTCGAAGGCATCGGAAACGGCGACCAACTTGACGTTGCCCTTGGTCTCCATGATCTGCTGCGCTGCGCCGCTGCCACGACCACCGCAGCCGATCACGACGAAACGAATCACGTCGGTACCTGCGGCGTGAACCGTGCGAGCGGAAGCTCCCAAGATCGCAGCTCCGGCGGCAACGGCGGAAGAATTTTTCAGAAATTGACGACGACTTGAATCATGTGTCATGCTGGCTTGATCCTGATGAGGACAGGGGGTGGGGACGTGGCGCCGTCGCGCCCGCGATATTTATGGATGGTATCGTACCCCGAAACTACGTCTTTCACACCCATTTTGTTTCAGCCAAGTCAAACGGGTTTTCCCTTAGTAAGAAACGCTCGGTTTTTGGGCTCCTGATTTGGCATTCGTTCCCCCCGACCGCGAAAGGAGACAAGCACGGGCAACAGCGTCAAATTCACCGCCGCGCCAAGCATTAATGCCGCTGCAGTTAGAATTCCGAACGTCGCCGTTGGCACGAATTCACTGCGGCCCAGCCCCAGGAAACCAATCATCAGCGCGATTGTCGCCAAGACGACTGGCAAGCCCACGCCTCGCTGTGCGTAAAGGGCGGCATCCCGATCGGACCGTCCGCGAGAGAGTTTTCGACGGTAGCTGGCGAGATAATGGATGGAGCCGTCGATTGACAAGCCTATCGAGACCGCGGCGATCATCGCGGCACCCATATTCATTTCTTGGCCCAACCATCCGACCACTCCCAGCACCCCAAGTACTGGCAGGAGATTCGGAATCAACGCCAGAGTCGCAAGTCTTAACGACCGGGTTGCCACGCCGAGCAAAAGCCAAATCATGGCCGTCGCCCAGATCAAACAACGCCACTGGTCACCGATGATCTGTGACACCAAACGCGCGATCATCACATAGTAACCGGTCACTCGCCCGGGCTCGGAGCGTGCCTTGTCTGAGAAATGTTCACCCCATGCCTTCGTCGTCGTTTCTTTCTTAACCACGGCTTCGACTTTCGCGATCAAGGCCATCTTCGTCTCCGCATCCAAATGCTCTCGGCTGCGCAGCATGATGCGCAGCTTACGACCGGCCGCCGCATCAGGCGTCAGCAACGCATCGGAGAATGCAGGGATCGCGGTTCGCATTCCGGCCAATCGAACGCTGGGTGAAACGATTCGCATCAAGGGAATCACCGCAGTGATTCGATCGGCGTCCGCCATGCTGAGCACTTTGGTCAATTGCTCACCGTTGATATCGATTTCTCGCAACCTTTTTTCGATTTCTCGCACATCCCTGAGATAGTTATCCGTCAAGGTTTCCGGCGCATCGAGAATGACATCCCAAACGCCGGCCCCGCTCAATGCGGCTTCCACGATTCGGTACTCCTGCGCGATTCGGCTGTCGTCTCGGAAGTTGCGCAGAAAGCTGGTCTCGATTTTCAATTGACCAAGCCCAAAAAAAGTCATCGCGCAGAGCAAAATCGTGGCAGCGGCAACCCAAACACGAAACCGAATGGTCACGACGGCGAAGCGCACCGATCCGCGACGGATCAACCGCTCCATGCTCGACAAGAATCTCGAATGAATGGTCCAGCGGTCGCTCACCAAGAATGTCATGATGAGCGGCGACATCAGCACAATGCCAATCCAGACACAAAGCGATGCGAGCCCCATCATGACCGCGAAGTCACGGATCGGCGTGATCGCGGAACCGAGCAGTGACAGAAAGCCTGCGGCATCGGTCGCGCACGCCCAAAAGATCGCAGGCATGACGAGCGAGATGCTGCGGCGTGAAGCGAGCGTGCCGTCATCGCCTCGACTTCGCCGCTTCCGCCACATCGAACCCAGGTGGATGATCGCCGTGACCGTAATCACCGTGCAGATCGCCGTCAGAATCGACGACACAAGCGACAATCGCAGGCCCGCGAGATAGAGCAATCCACGAGTCACCGTGACGGCCCAGCCAATGACTGCTGCCTGAAGAACAACCCAGCGAATCCCACGAAGCAAGACCAGCACGAGGGGCGACAGGATGGCGAGCGTCCACACCGCCAACCTAAAACCGTCGCGTTCAATCAAGTCGAAGCCCTCGGATAATAGCACTGGCTCGCCGACCAAAACCGCTTCGCTGACTCCCACGGGCATCTCTTCAATCACGCGACGAAAACTCGCCACCGTTTTCTGATGACCGATTTCCACGTCCGGCGGCTCAAGCAGCGCTACGATCGCCGACCGATCCCCCGCATCAGAATGCGTGTAGCCGACGAACAAACGCTCAAACGCACGAGCGATCAAGTCATCTTCACGAAGCAGAGGGGGTGAGTCCGAGGAAAACCCGGTCAGCAAACCCGCCGGCCGGATGACGCCCAACAGCTCATTAAGCTGTGCGACGGACAGCACGCCGCGAACGCCTTTGATCCTGGAGACGCGCTCAGACACCTCATCCGCTCGATCAAGCCCCTCCTGGGTCATCAATTCATCGTCGCGATACACGAGCATGACCACCGCATTGCCGCCAAACGCGTCACGCAGTTCGTTGTAGGCAAGCAGCGTCGGATCATCGGCAGCAAACATCTGGTCGATTGTCCGGTCCATCTGCAACCGCTGCGAAAACGGCAGAGCGGCCGCTAGAATGGCAGCGGCGATCAATCCAAGCGGCCAACGCCACTCCACCAATCTCGCCGCCGTACCATGGATCGCATGGGCGGCTTGTACTTGGCTCTTTAACTTCATCCGTGGACGCGATCTTTTATGTCGTTGGTGCTAAAACCAGACTGGCGACATTTTGCCCTGATTGTGCTGTTGGCGTCAGTGGTCCGGAGTGGCGTGCTGTTTTGGTCACTGGATTCGCTCTCGGCAGACCCCGATGCTTATCGGCGAATCGCTCATTGCCTCACCATTCATCGCACATTCGGTCTAGACGCTATCAATCTGGAAACAGGCAACCCCGTCGGCTCCCCCACTGCATTTCGACCGCCGCTATATCCGTGGCTGCTGTCTTGGCTCAGCGATCCACTGGGCGATATTCCCAACCTCCGCATCGCCATCCTGCACTGGTTATTGGGAATGGCGACTGTCGCGGGAACGCATGGGGTCGCCAAAAGGATATTGCGGGACGATGACTTAGAAAGTCTTGTGCCAAAGAAGGGCGAATGCGAGCCTTACGACGCCCGTTCTCTTTCGGCGGCCTCGATGACGGCAGGAATGTTCGTCGCGATCGACCCCCTGTTGCTGCAGTCCTCAGCACTGGTCATGACCGAAACCGTTGCCACTTTGCTTGTCGTGATGACACTTTGGTGCTGGCTCCGCTTGATCGATTCCATCTCGCGACCGCTGCGCACGCGACAAGTGATCGGGAGGGCTTGCTTGGCCGGAATGGCCTGCGGACTGGCGTACCTTTGCCGGCCCACTTTTGTGATTTGGCCCCTGATGCTTGGGACATACCTGATGGCATGGGGGATGTTCCTGGCCAATCGCCGATCCGTCATTGCCGGAACATTGCTGCTAGCCGTGATGATGGTCTTCGTCGGTACTTGGACTGCCCGAAACTACCACCATTTCAAGAAACCGATCTGGGCCACGACCCACGGTGGTTACACGCTGCTGCTGGGCAATAATCCTGTCTTCTATGAATACATTCGATCCGGCGATTCACTGACCCGGGCGTGGGATGCATCCTTCTTTATTCAGCGCTGGGAGCGCCGGGCCGACACGGATCCTCGGAACCCTGGCTTTTGGGATCAAGACTTGGTGATGGAGCCCACGCCGGGATACACCGCGCCGCTGGGCGAGGTCGCCGACGATCGAATCGCCTACGAAACGGCGGTGGCGACGATTAAACGGCAGCCGATGACGTTCGTACGCGCATCCATGTGGAGACTCTGGCGTCTGCACAGCCCGCTGCCACTACGAACGGAGAAGCATTCGACGCCGCCAATTTTGATGGTAGCCACGTTTTATATCGTTTCTCTCGCGATGGTGATGTGCGGCGGCATCTTCCTCGGCAAGAAGATTTTGCAGCCCCGATGGGCCGCCGCGATCGCTTTATGGGTAGCCTTGGCGTCAGTACACACGATTTACTGGACGGACATGCGAATGCGGGCTCCGCTGGTCCCCGTTTTGGCTATCCTAGCAGGTGCGTGTGTACTCGCGTGGCGGCAACGCACTCGCAAATACCGCCTGTCCGATCGACAATCTTAAGCTTGACGAGTTAAGTTACCGATGGGTTGGCGGGCCCACGTTTTTTTCCATTTATCGACTTCGAAAGCAGAGCGATCGACGTGTCCGTCCTAAATGATCCCATCTCTTTTGAAAACTACAGCACCAATGACTTCTTTGATGAATTGATCGATGCCAACGGTCGCCCACGGCCTGATGCCGGACCGGTCGTCGACATCATCAATCAGCTACCCAGCGGTGACTTGATTCGTCGTCAAGCGGCAATCGAGCGTTCGCTGCATCGAATGGGCATCACGTTCACGGTGTATGGCGACTCCAGCGGTACTGAAAAGATCATGCCGTTCGACATCGTGCCGAGAATTCTCGGGTCGATGCTGTGGCGACACATCGAAGCCGGGCTGAAGCAACGAATCAAAGCACTCAATCTGTTTTTGGATGATATCTACAACGATCAAGCGATCCTTGGCGACAATATTGTTCCCCGCGCATTGATCGAGAATGCGACCACTTTTCTGAAGCCCTGCATTGGCCTGAAGCCGCCTCGCGGTGTTTGGTGCCACGTCACCGGCACCGACTTGATCCGCGATGCGGATGGTGCGGTTTTCGTTCTCGAGGACAATCTTCGCGTCCCGTCAGGCGTTTCCTACGTGCTTCAAAACCGCGCCGTGATGAAGCGAAACTTTCCGCAAATCTTCGCGACGTCGAAAGTTCGGCCGGTCAATGATTATCCGGCGAAGCTTTATCAAATGCTTCGCTGGCTCGCACCGGATCACATCGAGAATCCGACCGTCGCAGTGCTCACACCGGGCGTGTACAACTCCGCCTATTACGAGCACTCATTCCTGGCGCATCAAATGGGCGTGGAATTGGTCGAGGGGCGCGACTTGATGGTCGATGACGGCATTGTTTACATGCGCACGACCGACGGCCCGCAGCGAGTGGATGTAATCTATCGAAGAGTCGATGACACGTTCATTGACCCTGCCGTCTTCCGTAAGGATTCCGTATTGGGCGTGAAGGGCTTAATGGATGCGTATCGTCGCGGCAATGTGGCGCTTGCCAACGCGCCCGGTACCGGCGTTGCGGACGATAAGGTCGTCTACGCTTATGTGCCCGAGATGATTCGTTATTACATGAACGAAGAACCGATTCTTCCCAACGTGCGGACTTACATTTGCCAACGAGACGAAGATCGCAAATACGTCTTGGCTCACCTCGACGAATTGGTCGTCAAAGCCGCGAACGAATCTGGCGGTTATGGAATGTTGATCGGCCCTCACGCGACACCCGAGGAGCGAGCCGAGTTTGCGGTAAAGATCAAGAACGACCCCCGTAATTTCATCGCGCAGCCGACGCTGTCCTTATCACGAATGCCAACCGTCGTGAACGGGGCGTTGGAAGGTCGACACGTCGATCTTCGGCCTTACATTTTGCACGGAAAAGACATCTGGATTCTTCCCGGTGGATTGACTCGCGTGGCGTTGAAGAAAGGCTCTTTGGTCGTCAACTCGTCACAGGGCGGTGGCAGCAAGGATACCTGGGTCGCCGCTGAACCTGGCCAAGCGGTTGTCGACGTTCACAGCTAAATCCACCGCGTTCCCTTGGGTCATCCGTCTTCGTCGTTACGTCTTCCTCACTGAACACCACCATGCTTTCCCGCGTCGCTGAATCGATTTACTGGATGGCTCGTTATATCGAACGAGCTGAAAACACCGCGAGATTTGTTGAAGTCACTCTGAACCTCGTCCTTGATCAACCGATGGGCGTCGATGAACCCTGGCGACCATTGATCAATGCCACTGGCGACGACGAGATTTTTAACAAATCTTATAAGGTCGCGGATGCGGAATCCGTTATGCGATTCATGGCATTTGACCGTGAATATGCCAACTCCATCATTCGCGCCCTGCGTAGCGCACGCGAAAACGCGCGCTCGATTCGTGAATCAATCTCATCCGAAGCGTTTGAGCAGATCAATACGCTTTATCACTTCGTCAACACCGCCGCCTACTCCGAGCAAGCTCTCGATTCACCGACCGACTTCTTCGATTCGATTCGTCGGCATTGTCATTTGCTAACGGGCATCTTGGATGCGACGATGTCACACGACATTGGCTGGCACTTTGCGAACATGGGACGCTTGTTGGAAAGAGCCGACAAGACCTCAAGAATCCTCGACGTGAAGTATTTCACGTTACTTCCAACGGTCGACTCCGTCGGTACCGCGATGGATGATTTGCAGTGGTCCAGCCTGCTCTTTTCGATCAGCGGTTTTGAAGCCTATCGCCGCCAGCACCACATGATCCTGACCGACAAAGTCGTCGACTTTTTCTTGCTTCACAAAGAGTTCCCTCGCTCCGTGCGATTCTGCGTCGATAACGCGGCAACGTCGCTGGTCGCGATCAGCGGCGGAGCGACCGAGGGCCGACATGCGGCGGCGGCCCAGCAACTTGAATCCCTTCGCCAGCGGCTTGATTCCAACAGCGCGACCACGATTCTTGGCTACGGACTTCATCAATTCGTGGATACGGTACAGGGCGAATTGAACGTGGTCGGTAATGCACTGACCGAAGCTTACTTTCTGTCCGAAGTGGTTCCCGCGGTCAGCTAACTTCGCGGTAAAGCGACTGCACCGAATCATGATCCAGGGGAACCGGATTGAACGTCCCCGTCCACTGATGAAGCGCCTCACTTGCCAGGTCAGGGATATGCTCGGTGGGAATATTGAGCTGTTGGAACGAAGTCGCAAGCCCTGCGGCTTCTAAAAACGCCTCAATGATCTCCGCTAAACGATTCGGCGCCGCCTCCACATCCGTCACGGGCTCTAACTCGCGAAGTAGTTCCGCATACCATGACGCATGACGCTTGCCATTCATACGAATGACTGCAGGAAGCATTAGCCCCACCGCTTGCCCGTGCGTCACGTCATGACGCGCCGTCAGCGGGTTCGCGGTCGCGTGTGCGGCGCCAAGCATCGATGTTTCAATCGCCAGACCGGCAAAGCAAGCACCGAGCTGCATTTGGGCGCGAGCTTCAAGATTGGTCGGATCGTGAAGCACGATCGGAAACCCGTTTGCCAACCAACCAAACGCTTGGCGGCTGAACGTGGTCGAGATCGGTGTCCGCTTGCGACTCACATAGGTTTCGATCGCATGGGAAAGCGCATCGATCCCCGTTAACGCGGTCACGCGAGGCGGCTGGGTGACAGTCAACTTGGGATCAAGCAACGCGATCTTGCAGGCGGCTCGCTTGTCGCCGCAAGCCATTTTGACGTGTGTTTCGGAATCACTAATCAAAGCAAAGGACTGCGATTCGCTGCCCGTACCCGAGGTCGTCGGAACGGCGATCATGGGAAGCAGATCGCAGGTCGCTTTTCCGACGCCGTGATAATCTCGCATCACTCCGCCACAGGAATAGACGAAATTGATTCCTTTGCAGCAGTCAAGACTGCTGCCGCCACCCAAGCCAACGAGTAGATCCGGGCGAAAATCTGAGGCAAACTTCAAACCGGCTTCGACCATATCCGTCGTCGGGTTTTCTCCAAAGTCATGAAACGAATCAACGACAAGACCCGCGGAACGCAGCGATTGCGCCCCGGCCTCGAAGTGACCTGCTTTGACAACGCCTTTGTCGGAGACCACTAAAACTCGCTTGCAGTCTAAACCAACCGCGAGCTGGCCAAGCTGCTCAATGGCTCCGGGCGCAAACACGATTCGTGTTGGGAACTGAAGGTCGAACGAATTCATACGATCCCAATGAGCGCTGGATAGAAGCAAACAAATCTCATAAGTCGTATAAGACTTATGTCGCATCTCCGTCTTCCGTGCCCGATTTAGCCGAAAGGAAAAGCCGATCGGACCTCGCTTACTCCCTAAGCTTCCAAGCCTTCTCGCTTGATGATGATTTCAGCACCCGTAGTCATACGGCGGAGCTTGCGTGCCAGTTCAACCTTTTCTGCCGGCGTTGCTTTTTGAGCTTTGGCAACAATCTTGGTGGTCTTGCGTTTGCGGGTGCGAAGTCGGCGAAGTTCGCGTTGGCGTTCGGTGCCTGTGGCCATGGATAAATCCGGTCTTGGAAAGTTTGTGAAAATGATCGAACGAGAAGTGTAGAACAAATGTCCCAAAGATTCACGGTGCAAAACGATTGGGACCCACGTTCTACACTATTAGTCTCTAGGACTTCTTTTTAGCAACGCCTTTCTTCAGCGTCTTGGTTGTTTTCTTGGTGGCCGACTTTTTCTTGGCGGCCTTTTTCTTGGTCGCCTTCTTCGTGTCACCATCAGTTTTTTTGGCGGCCGCTTTGCCTGCTTTCTTACGAGACGCCTTCTTGGTCGATGGTCCGCGAGCGGCGCGTTCGGCGAGCAAGTCCAAAGCCGCTTCGAATGTAAAGTTCTCTGGCTCCACGCCCTTGGACAACGAAGCGTTTGTGATGCCGTCGGTCACGTAGGGCCCAAACCGGCCTTCGAGAAGTTTTACCGGGTTCCCCGTTATCGGCGACTCCGCGAACATCTTAAGGGGCTCTTTGGGAGCCGCCCGGCCCCGGGTTTTCGGCTGTTTTAATAGCTCGATCGCTTCGGCCATCGTGACTTCCAACGGGCTAACGCCTTCGGGAAGCGACCGTGTATCGGTCCCACATTTTATGTAGGGGCCATAACGTCCGTCATTGGCTTCGATCGGTTCACTGGACTCCGGATGATTTCCCAAATTTCTCGGCAGCGAAAACAGCAGTAACGCCGTTTCCGCCGTCAATCCTTCGGGCACCATCCCCTTGAGCAGCGACCGATTCTTCTTTTCGGGATCGTCGTTCGCTCCCAATTGCACGTATGGGCCGAACCGTCCGACTTTGACAAAAATCGGCTGTTTGGTTTCCGGATGTTCGCCCAGCGGTTCGTTTTGACGATCGCCCGAAGCGAGCAATTCCAAGGCAACGGGCAAAGTCATTTCGTCAGGTGGCATTTCGTCAGGCACACTCACCCGACGTTCACCCTGTTCCACCGAAGGACCATATTTGCCAACGCGGACAAACACCTCTTCGCGGTTCTCGCCTTCCTCAGGAACGCCAAGCGTGAACCGTGCCATTTCAAGCGGTTTGATGTCCGCATTGGCAAGTCGAGGCTTGAGCCCGATTTGGGCGTTTGCGCCGGATTCATTCCCAAAGTAGAAGTCGCGAAGATAGTTGGATGCGACCGCTTCTTGGCGGCTGATCGAATCGAGAAAATCTTCCATCTGAGCGGTGAAATCGTAATTCACCAAGGGCTCAAAGTATTCTTCCATCACGCGAATGACCAGGAACGCCGTCCAGCTTGGGACCAACGCCGTGCCTTTTTTAAACACGTAATTGCGTGCCTGCACCGTCTCGATAATCGACGCGTACGTACTGGGGCGACCGATCCCTTTTTCTTCCAAGGCCTTGGTCAAAGCCGCTTCGCTGTAACGCGACGGCGGCTGTGTCGTGTGGCCCTTGGGATCCAGTCGCTCGCCCTTCAGCGGATCGTTTTCCTTAACGTTGGGAAGCAGCGTTTCCCTGTCCGCGAGTTCCGCCTCAGGATCATCGCTGCCCTCGACATACGCGCGGAGAAAACCTTCAAATTCAATGCTTGTTCCGCTTGCCGTAAACGTCGCACCGCCACCTTCGATCGATACGATGATGCGGCGTTTGCGAGCATCCGCCATCTGGCAAGCCACGGTTCGCTTCCAGATCAAATCAAACAACCGGAATTGGTCACCGTCGAGTTCACCGCGCAGTGCCGATGGCAAACGGAACGGCGTGCCCGCAGGACGGATCGCTTCGTGTGCCTCTTGCGCGTTTTTGACCTTACCGGAGTAGGTTCGAACTTCGGGATGCAGGAAGTTTTCACCATATTCGCTCCGCACCAAGTTGCGGGCCGCGTTGATCGCTTCGGTGCTCAGCGTCGTGCTGTCCGTTCGCATGTAGGTGATATAACCGTTTTCGTACAAGCGCTGAGCGGCCTGCATCGTTCGCTTCGCCGTAAAACCAAACTTGCGGTTGGCTTCTTGCTGCAGCGTGCTGGTCGTGAACGGGGCACGAGGACGCTCGACAAACGGCTTGACCTCGACCGAGGTGACGCGAAACGTCGCAACGCTTAGCCTTGCCGCCAACGCCTTCGCGGCAGCTTCATCCATCTGCAAAAGGCTTGCATTTTTGAGCTTTCCAGTTGCTGAGTCGAAATCTTTTCCGCTGGGGATTTTTTGGCTATTCACCGTCGCCAGCGTCGCCGGAAGATTCTCGCCCGACGCGGTTTTGAAGATCGCCTCCAAGTCCCAGTAAGTGCCGCTGCGGAAAGCGATTCGTTCGCGTTCGCGTTGGACGATCAAACGGACCGCAACGCTCTGCACGCGACCGGCTGACAGCCCGCCGCCAACGACTTTCCAAAGCAGCGCCGAGACATCGTAGCCGTAAAGCCGGTCAAGAATTCGCCGCGTTTCCTGGGCTTGGACAAGTCCATCATCAATCTTGCGCGGCGACGCGAGCGCCTTTTGGATCGCTTCTTTGGTGATCTCATGGAAAACCAAACGGTGCACCGGGACCTTGGGTTTGAGCAGCTCTTGCAAGTGCCAACTGATCGCCTCGCCCTCCCGATCCTCGTCCGTCGCCAGATAAAGATTGTCGGCTTCTTTGAGCGCCTGTCTCAGCTTGCTGACTTGCTTTTTCTTGTCTTCGGGAACGATGTAAACCGGCTTGAAATTGTCGTCGACGTTGACCGCCAAATACGCCCACGGCTCACGTTTAAATTCTTCCGGCATGTCCGCGCGGTTGCGGGGCAAGTCGCGAACATGCCCGATGCTTGCCTCGACCTGAAAATCTTTGCCGAGAAATTTTGCAATCGTCTTCGCCTTCGCGGGCGATTCGACGATTACCAAACTCTTGCCGCTGGACTTTGCCATGGAGCTAATTTGCCGCTATTAGGAAAAAAGATGGAAGGGAAACGGATTGCAGGAATGATGGATGACGAAGATCGAAACTGGCAAGATAGACTGGTTTTGGTAACACAGGGGGCTTTAGACGCTTTGAAAACGATCCATTTTTCCAGGGAATTCGATTTCTCGTGCCCCGGCTGCGTCAATCCGCCTTGACCCTCTGAATCGTCGCCCGTTAGTCTTTTGGGTCCGACCATGCGCGTTGTGCGCGAGGTCAGTCGCTCATGAGCGTTAGGAGCGGCGGCCTGATTGTCAAGGCTCCGTCGCAAGTCCTCATCGACGGGATTGCCCGTCACCATCGCTTTTTCGACCGCCAAGTTAATCGTTTATCCTCCACCTCCTGACTCTGACTGGACCGAAATGAGCAGCAGCCCCTTCGAGCTGTTTCGCCGCAATCTAAAACCGTTAATGGTTTTTTTGACCCTGCTGGCGCTCGTGTCTTTCGTAATTCTGCCGTCGATCGCGATGTATCAGCAGCAGCGGGTGGGCTACGGAAGCGCCCCCAGCAAGCTGGCATCGTACCAGGGCGGAGATTTCGATTTCAATAAAGTGAACTTTTTCACTCGAAATCACTTCGCGACAACTCAGTTTCTTCGCGACTTGGCTGAAGTGACCATCTCGCGAGGCGGTTTGCCCAAGGTTGCCGATTTCCAGTACGACTCGCGTCAAAATATGATTCAGGCCCTCGGGATCAATTCCAATCCGAGCGATCAATCCAGCGTCCGGACATTGATGTTTGCCGGCGAGGCAAAAAAAGCAGGCCTCGACTTGGATGACACCGCAATCAGAAACTGGCTGACGCTGTACAGCGACGGTCGGCTCAGCGATTCCGAAATTAATGGCGTGCTATCCAAATCGACCCGCAAGCAAATGGGGCAAGTTCAACTTTACGAGCAACTTCGCACCCAATTGCTCGCTCAGGCATACCAGCGTCAGGTGATGGGAGCACTGACCTCCGGTGGGATGCCGATCGTTCCGCCCGCTCAACAGTGGGAACTGTTTTTACGGCTCAATCGTCGAGCGGTGGCAGATGCCTATGCCGTCAACGTCGCCGATTTCATCGAAAAAACCGAGGCGAAGCCGAGCGAGTCTCAACTCAAAACGGTCTACGAAGAAGGAAAGTTAGTTTTTCCAGACGACCAATCGCCCACACCCGCTTTTCGTCGCCCGTACACGGCAAACGTTGAATATCTCGCGGGGAATCTGAACGACTTTATCGACCGTGAAATGGCGACATTGACCGAAGTGCAGTTAAGGGCCGAATATCAAAAGCGGCTCGATGGCGGCGAATTCAAACTTCCCGAAATGCCTGCTGCGGAAACGCCCGCGGTAACTGAAATCCCTGCAACCCCTGCAACTGAGCCACCTGCTGCTGAAAAGCCTGCCCAAAGCGAATCACCAGAAGATTCGTCGGATGCGAAAATGCTCGACGAAAAACCGGCGACGCCTGCCGAACCCACCGAAGCCCCCGCCGTGGAACCCACGGAGACACCGGCAATGGAGCCTAAAGCCAACAAATCTGCTGAGCCAGCCCCTGCGGAGCCCAAAGCGGATGCCGAGGCCGCCGTTTCCGAGACAAATCCTGCAACCGAAGCGGAGCCAAAGCCCGCGGATGCGGATTCAAGTCGAGTATCGCCGATTGATAATGGCGTGCGATTGGTCGTGATGCAGGCCGAAGATGAGAAGTCAGCGGTGACCGAGACAACTCCCGCGGAAGAAGCGGCTGCATCCGTCGAAAAAACCGCGGAAACGCCAGTCGTGGAGCCAGCAAAGGCAGAGCCAGCAAAGACGGAGCCAGCAAAGGCAGAACCAGCAAAGACGGAGGCGGAGGTAAAGCCCGAGGCTCTGAAGGCTGAGGAAACCCCGGAGGAGATGTCGAAGACGGAAGCTGTCAAGACGGAAGCTGTCAAGACGGAAGCTCCCAAGGTGGAGTCATACGAAACCGTTCGCGACGACATCGCTCGCTCGCTCGCGATGCCACCCGCTCTCGATAAACTCGATGCGGCGGTATCCGAAGTCGACAAGATGATGCGAACCTATTTCAACGCCCGAGCGATTGCGGGTGGCAAAGCGGACAAGATTCCACCACGCCCGAACCTGAAAGCCCTCGCAGACAAACTGGGCATGCAGCACGTCGTGACGGGTATGAAAGACCTTCGCGAAATACAAAATGACCCCATTTCATTGTCCTTTGGCGTCGGCACGGGAATGCAACGTGGCGATGGCTTTGCCCAGTCGATTTACACCAAGCAAACACCGGCATTTACGCCCGTTCGCACCGTCGATGACCAGGCACAGGTTTCCTACATCTCTTGGAAAACAGATGAAAAGGATTCTTACATCCCTGAGCTGAAAGAAGTCCGCGAAGACGTCATTACGGCGATTCGAACAGCCGAAGCCAGGAAGCTGGCTCAAGTAGAGGCAGAGAGCTGGGTGAGCAAATTCGCAAAGTCAGATAATCCAGCGAAAGAATTGATTCCCGAGGATCGTGCGAGCCTCTATTTCGAGTCGCTTGGGCCCTTCTCTTGGATGCAGTCACTCGGGTTCGGAATGCGAGCATTCATGGGCAATGTTCCCGAGCTTGACCGTGTCGGCGAAGCTTTCATGCGCCAAGTTTTCACAAGTGAGCGAAATGTTTGGAGTGTCGCACCCAACATGCCTGAGACGGTTTATTACGTGGTGAGACCGTTCGAGTTTTCGCCTTCAACCGATGAATTGCACCAACGATTCACCCAGGTTTCGCAGCGAATGCAAACGATGTCGCTGGCCGTTGAAGAAGCAATCAAGATTCGCGATGGACACTACGAAGCTCTTGACGAGCGAACCGGATTTGAGTGGAACGAAGAAGCGCTCGCAAACCAGTAGCCCTTTTCTGATTTGCGTTTTTCAACCCGCGACGTGTTCACGGGTCGATGCCTGCTCGCGCTCCGGCAACGATTTTTTCGAATCTATAAAAACGCGAACACACGAGCTTTGACCCGGATTCAAAGGATATTGGGGGATTCCTAGCCTCGCGGGGTAGCGATTGTGCGGGCTTTGCCGATTTTTCGAATGGTGACCAGGGAACTTTACATTCACTGGGGCGTCCCAAGTAAAGCCTTTCGTTGACATGGCTTTTAGTGCAACTAGAATCTACGTCGCAACTTATCCAGTCGCCACGAAATACCCATTTTCACCATTTTAAATCTAATCTGATGATGAGATGGGCATTCCGCAGTCAAATCAACGGCAAATGAAGGTTCGCAAGAGGCGTATAATGCGCGTTCTTGTGAGATAAATAGGTGACTCAGTTGTCACTTAACCGCACCCCGATCGCTGGCCCCTCCGAGAGCAAGAACGTGAAACGAGGCACCTCGCAACCCAAGTCACGGCGTCCGGCAAAGACAAATTCGCATATCACGCGACGTCGTTTGCTAATGGAAGGCCTTGAGACCCGGTATTTGATGGCCGGTGCAAGCGGCACCAGCCCCATCACCGGAGTCGGATTAACCGACAACGTTCAACCTCGCAATGTCGGGGCAGTGGGTATCACCGCCTTTCGAGCGACCGAATCGGAATTATCGACGGGTCGAGGAATTAACGACGCCGTTCAAACAGCGCAGTTCTTGCCCTTAGGCACCGGCGCTGGAAAACAACATACGATCGACGTCACTGGGTTTTTGGCGTTGCAGCAAACCGGGAGTGGGTTAACGGGAACGCTTCCCGAAGATATTGATTTTTATTCGTTTGACTTACGAGCAGGCGACATCCTTGACATCACCGGTCTCGGATCGATTGGATCATTTGACGTTTTCTACTCGAGTGGCCAACGCTGGTTTGCCGCCGATGACAACCAGGCATTTTTCTATCCGGCGAATTCGCCGTTGATGACGGTCGGCAACGTAACTGGTGCGCAGATCGTTCCCGAAACGGGCCGATACTTTTTAAGGCTTGCGTCAAACGGCTTGGGAACGTCTTACACGGCGGGCCTGCGGGTTTACCGTCCCAATCTTGAGCAGGCGCCCCTGGGTACCAAGCAAAAGATTTTCCTTCAGTTCGAGGGTGATACGCTTCCATCATCGGTTTTCTTGCCCGGAACAACGGGAACCGTTCGCGTGCCGGCGCTGCGTGATTCGTTCGCTTATCCGAATGTGAATATTCTGATTCCTGGTGCCGAGGATGCATTGATCGACAAGATCGTTGCGGACATTCGGTCGCGATTTTCAACCATTGTCACCAACGGCACCAATGGCGATTTCGCGTCAACCGGTGTCGCAGGTCAATTTGGCTACGAGCTTTTGAATAGTCGTGACAATCCCACGTTTGTGCCCGATCGTTATACCACTCGTGTCTTTGTGGGTGGTACCTCCGTCGATTACGGCGTTACGGCGCTGGGTGTATCGGAGACCCTTGACATTGGAAACTTTCGCACGGACGAAACAGTCATTGTGCCGCTGGACCTTTTTGGAGCGCCCGCGAACTTCGGAGCATTCACACCGGCTGGCGGCTTCTCGTTCCTGGATTTGGCTGGTCGAGTCTTAGGCGGCATTATTACGCACGAAGTCGGCCATTCGATGGGACTTCGTCATACCAACGCCGGCAACTTGATCGCTTCCATAGTCGACACCGGAGGATCGCTTGTCTCGTTCAATGACCTGATCGGTGCTGGCGGTAACTTGATCGTTGGCGACTCGATCTTGGACGTTGTGAGTGCTTTCCCCGATCGAGATTTGTTCCAAGAAACCGCACCTGCAACTTCCTTTTTCGGAAGCCAGCGAGTGGCGGCAAGTATGAGCTGGGGCTTGGCAACGGGCAAAGTGGGTCAAGCATTGACCGGCACCGTTTACAGCGACACCAATCAGGACGGACGACTGACCAGTGGCGAGGCAGGACTTTCCGGCATCACCGTTTTTGCCGACTTCAATGGAAATGGCGTCCTTGACGCAGGTGAAACCGCGACCACGAGCGGGTCGAATGGTAGTTACTCGCTCGCTCTTGCTCCCAGCACCGTTCGCATTGTGGCGATGCCACCAAGCAACTTCTCTTCGGCTTCGCAGACAGTGACTGTTGGCACCACCGGTGCATCCAATGTCAATCTTGGGCTTGCCCGCGTTAGCGCTGATATCACCGGAACGGTCTTTGCCGACCTCGATGGAAACGGCGCTCGTGACGCTGGCGAACCTGGAACTTCCGGTGTTTTTGTGTATCTCGATCTCGATGGCGACAATCGCATCGATATTGGCGAGCCGCGCGGGACGACGGACGCGAATGGCAACTACACGATCAATTTCCCAGGTCCCGGCACCTACATTATTCGTGAAGTGTTGCCGTCTGGTTTTGAGCAGACCTTCCCGCTCATTCCGCAGTCGTCAATCACGTTGCCAGCAGGCCAATCTCCTGATGAGCACCGAATTGTATTTAACGGAAGCAGCCTGACCAATAATTTCAATTTCGGAAACCGTCCGAATCTTGATTTTGGCGACGCACCCAACAGCTATAAGACCACGCTCGCCGCAGGTGGCCCTAGCCACGGAATTCTTCCTGGACTTTCGCTCGGCCTTGCTCCCGATCGCGAAATCGATGGTCGACCATCGGCGAATGCCGACGGGGACGATGTCGTCGGCGTGATTGGCGCTACCGGAACGATTGTTGATGATGAGGATGGAATCGTTGTTCTTACTCCGATCGGTCCTGGAGCGATCGCGACATTCCAGGCCACCATCAATAACACCACCGGGCAGACCGGTTATCTGCAAGCTTGGTTCGACTTCAACAAGAATGGAAGTTTCACCGATGGGGGCGAACAAGTTCTCGTCAACTCAACGTCAACGGGCGTGACGGCTTTCAATGTTGCCATTCCATCGTCCGTGACTCCTGGTCCGCTCTACGCGCGTTTCCGCTACAGCTTGACACGGGATTTGGGCGTCGGTGGTCAAGCCGCTACGGGTGAGGTTGAGGATTACGTCTTCACTGTTAACGCTTCATCAAAGCTAGCCAATGATGATACATTTACGCTCACGCGTAACAGCCAAGCAAACGTCTTGAATGTGCTTGACAATGATTTCGAGACCGCGAACAGCCAGCTTCACATCACGTCAATCAACACGTCGGGCATTAGAGCGACACGCGGGGTCGTGATCATTGCAGCTGGCCAAAGGTCGATTCTCTACACACCGCCGGTCGGCTTCACGGGCACCGATTCGTTCACTTACACCGTCACGTCAACGAGCGGCCAGTCCGCAACGGCGACCGTGAATTTGAATGTTTCATTCGTCAGTCAAAATCCAATCGCGGTTGATGATTCGTTTGAAGTTGCCCAAGGTGGCAGCAACATCGCGTTGAATGTTCTCGACAACGACGTACCCAGCCCATTTGGTGGAGTGACCATCATCTCGGTAACGCCGGGAAGTCAGGGCGGATCGACGCGTCTGGACGGTGGCAATCAAGCTGTTCGATACACGCCTCGCGCCGGTTTCAACGGGACTGAAGAATTCACTTACTCGATCAGCGACACCGCGGGAAATGTCAGCAGTGCAACCGTCACGGTTAACCTGTTGCCAGGCTCGCGAGCAGACGATCTTGTCGATTTCTCGATTAGATTTTTTGATGCGATCAACACCGATCGAGCCGTTACGGATGTCCAAGTAGGACAGGAATTTTTGGCCCGAGTGTTTGTGAATGACCTGCGAGGGAATTTTGATAACGCGGGTGTGTTCTCGGCATTCTTGGATTTGCTTTACAGCGATGAATTGGTCGCGGCCATCCCGTCGATCAACGATCCTAAATTTGCCTTCAACATCGATTTCGGAGACTCTTTCTCGCTCGATACGTCTTCCGGCGACGCTAATACGCCAGGGTTGTTTAACGAATTAGGCTCGGTTCGAACGATCATTTCAAACAACGGACAAACGGCCAACGAAGGTCCGATCGAACTGCTCACAATTAAGATGCAGGCAATTTCTCCTGGTATTGCAGTCTTCAAGGGAAATCCCGCGGATGCACCCCAGAGTGAAACCACGCTGTTCAATCGGCAAACACTGGTTAGCGTCGCTCAACAACGATTTGGCATCTCGGAGCTGACCATTTCTCCGAGCGGCACATCGTTTACATCCGCGATTGACGATTCCTTCCGTATCCAAACTGGAAATTCCACAAGGCTTGATGTCATCAGTAATGACATTCTCGGACCCACCGGTATTGTTAGTGAAGTAGTGATCGTTCGTGCGCCGGGGTTCGGCAACCTAACGTTCAATAATGATTTTTCGATCAACTATACGTCTAACGGCGGCTCAAGCGATTTTGATTCGTTCTCGTACGCACTCGTCACCGCTGACGGAGTTCGCAGCATCGCGGACGTAAGTCTCGCCCTCGCAAATGCGGATGCGAATGACGATCTTAATATTTCGCTGACGATTGTTGACGGTATTATTGACGGCGTGAACAATCCGATCACAGGACCCGTTCCGGTTGGGTCTCGTTTTGGGGTCCAAATCATGGTTGACGATTTGCGTTCTGCACTCCAGGCTAGTCCTCTGGGTGTGTTTGCCGCGTTTGCGGACATCCTGTACGACGCCAAGTTTGCTCGCCCCGCAAACACGCCTGCGGGAGACACGCGGTTCAATTTTGACGTCGTATTTGGGAATGATTTCGGAGATGGAAATAACGGTGGTTTCGGTATCGCCAATGTTCCAGGGATTATCGACGAGCTCGGCTCCTTTATTACAACGGGAAATGCAACCACCCCGAGGGATCCTAATGTATTGGCGACGTTGTACTTTGACGCGATCGCGCGTGGCACGTTTAGCATTAAGACGAATCCAGCGGACTCGCTTCCTCAACGAGAATCGTTGTTCTTCCAGCCGGCGTCTCCGATACCGGTCGAGCGGATTCGATTTGGGTCGGTTTCCGTTACGATTGGTGGCGGTGAAGGTGAAGCTCTTCAAAACCCCGTCAATGCAGCGGACGTTAACAATGACGGTCTCGTCACGCCGCTCGATGCCCTCACGGTCATCAATCAGCTCAGCCGTACGGTTCGTGGAGAAGGGGAATCGGCTTCAACCATTCGGCGGTTTACTGACGTGACGGGTGACGGTCTTGTCACACCACTGGATGCCTTAACGGTGATCAATGTGATCGCTCGTCAAAATCGCGTCGCCCCGCTAACGACGCCTGATATTGTACCAACGGCAGTCCCATCGTTGGCGGAAGGAATGCTTCAAGATGATTCAGAGGAAGAAGATGTCTTTGATCTTCTCGCCCGAGATATCTCGAGTGTTTGGCAGTAACGTCAATTCCCACAGCGGATGATTCCGATGAAAACCCGAGGTCGAAAGCCTTGGGTTTTTTCGTTGTCGCTTCAGGAGTTTGATACGATGACCGACGACTATTTACATCATGCAATCAACCGATAAGCAATTCGATCATGAGAAACCACTTCGCCACCTTCACACGAAAGGCTTTTGCTGCAATGTCTTTATTCATGAGCGTTGCGGGTGCAGACGAAGGATCGTCGAGTTCAATAACAAACATTCGCATCGCGACATATAACGCATCGCTTTTTGGAAAGTCCGCCGGTCAGGTGTCTGACCGACTCAAAGCTGGCAGCGATCGCCAGGCTCAATCAATCGCGGCGATCATTCAGACCATTCGTCCCGATGTGCTGCTGGTCAACGAAATCGATCACGAAGTGGACGGCATGACCGCGAAGCAACTCCGCGATCTCTACCTTTCAAAAGGCTCGCGCGAGCGTGAGGGGATTGATTATCCATTTGTTTACTCCGCGCCTTCCAATACAGGAATCGCCTCGGGCATCGATTTGAACGGGGACGGAAAAGTAGATGGTCCTGACGATGCCTGGGGTTACGGAATCTATCCAGGGCAATACGCCTTCACCGTTTTCAGCCGCTTCCCTATCGATGTCGAGTCGATCCGGACGTTCCAGAATTTCGCTTGGTCGAAACTTCCCGGGGCGCTCCGTCCCATCGCCCCGGGCGCGTCGGGACCGTTCCACAGCGATGAGACCTGGAATGCACTTCGGCTGTCGAGCAAGAACCATGTCGATGTTCCGATCATCATCAATAGACGCACGCTTCATGTGTTGGCCTCGCACCCAACGCCGCCGGTCTTTGACGGTCCGGAAGATCGCAATGGGTGTCGCAATCATGATGAGATCGCGTTTTGGATTCACTACATCGACGATCACGCGGCGATTGTCGATGATCGTGGCAACGCCGGCGGACTTGCACCACAATCATCCTTCGTGATCATGGGTGACTTGAACAGCGATCCCATCACGGGAGGAAGTCGACCCGAAGCGATCCGCGCGTTGCTCATGCACCCGCGAGTGACGGACCCCAAGCCACGACGTTCGTCGAGTTCTGAGTCGACTCCGGAAGATGAAGCCAACGACACCGCGGACTTTGGACGCGTTGGCGCGCTGCGAGCGGACTATGTGCTACCAAGCAGCGATTTGAGGGTGAACGCCACTCAGGTATTCTGGCCCGCCAGCGGCGAGAAGGGCAGCGATTGGGTTCATGCCAGCGATCACCGGCTGGTTTGGATCGACGCTATACTTCCCTCCGCCCAAACCCGCGACTAGCAATCCTTTTCCGACCACGACTCATCCAACTGCTCATGACCAAGCCAACATGCCGCTGGGGATTCCTCAGCACCGCGGCGATCAGCCGCAAGAACTGGAAATCAATTGCGCTGAGCGGCAACGGAACGCTGAGCGCCGTCGCTAGCCGAAGCGTTGCCAAGGCGCAAGCGTTCATTGACGAATGCGGCCGTGAAACGCCGATTCATCCTGTTCCCGTCGCACTGGGAGGTTATGAGGAATTGCTTCAGCGGGAGGACGTCGATGCGGTTTACATCGCGCTGCCAACGACGCTGCGCAAAGAGTGGGTCATCCGTGCGGCGGAATCCAAGAAACATGTGCTTTGCGAAAAACCCGTTGCCAGCACCGCGGCAGACGCCGCAGAAATGATTGCCGCCTGCAAAGCCAACGGCGTGCAATTCATCGATGGTGTCATGTTCAATCACAGCGCCCGCTTAACCGCGCTGCGGAAAGAACTTGATCATGCCAACGGCATTGGACCGGTTCGACGGATCGATTCGCACTTTTCTTTCTATGGCGGCAATGAATTTGAACGCGACAATATCCGCGTGCAAAGCCAGCTTGAGCCACACGGTTGCTTGGGCGACCTGGGTTGGTACACGCTGCGATTCACACTCTGGGTGATGAAGTACCGAATGCCGACGTCCGTCGTGGCACATTCCCACCGAACGCTTCAAGGTGCCAAGTCGGAAGCACCGGTACCGGGTGAATTCAGCGGCACGTTGTTTTTTGAGGGCGACGTATCCGCCAACTTTTTCTGCTCGTTTCTCGTCGAGAATCAACAACAAGCGACCATTTCCGGTCAACATGGCTACCTCACGCTGAACGACTTCGTGCTGCCGTTTTACGATGCGGAAGTTGCCTTTGGGAAGCACGAAAATGTGCTTGAAATACACAATTGTACCTGGAATATGCGCCGTCAGGCGAGCCGAATCGCCGTAAAAGAATACGCAAGCGGTGAAGCAAATTCTCAGGAAGTCAACATGATTCGCGCGATGAATGATATTGTATTGTCGGACGAACTGAACGATCATTGGCCAGAAATCGCCTTAAAAACGCAGCGATTGCTCGACGCTTGCCGCGAAAGCGCTAACCGCGACGGAGTTCGGATCAAACTGTTGCCGGCTTAAGCGATCGCGTCCCACCTCCCGTCCCCTTTTGATACGCAGATCAACATGCCCGCGATCTATTCCTTCGTTTTCTTCACCGGCTTGGTCGGATTGGTCACCTACCTGATCACCCGAGGCAAGGAAACCGAAACTTCCGAAGGGTATTTCCTCGCCGGGCGCAGCTTGACGGCGGGCTTCATCGCCGGATCGTTGCTTCTGACCAACCTTTCCACCGAGCAGCTGGTCGGCCTTAACGGGGCGGCCTTCGCTGATGGGATCGCCGTGATGGCGTGGGAAGTCATCGCGGGCATTTCGCTGGTTCTGTTGGCCCTGTTATTCTTACCCAGGTATCTCGCCAAGGGAATCACGACGATTCCCCAGTTCTTAGCCGGACGATTCAATGATACGACTCGCGTGCTAACCAATTTGATTTTCGTCGGTGCATACACGCTGCTGCTGTTGCCCATCATTCTCTACACGGGCGCGACGGGCGTGATCGGCATTCTCGACTTGCCTGAAACCACTAACTTCTCCGCGACGCAATTGCTTTGGGGGTGTGTTTGGTTGATCGGAATCTTGGGTTCGATCTATGCGATTTTCGGAGGCCTGCGCAGCGTCGCAGTTTCCGACACGCTCAATGGAATCGGATTGCTTGTTGGTGGAGCGATGATGGCTTACCTGTCGCTCCAGGCCGCTGGCGATGGTGGTGTGCTGGATGGCATTCGAGTGCTTGAAGAAAGCCATCCTGAGAAATTCAAGTCGCTCGGCACTCCGACCTCATCGGTTCCATGGCAAACGCTGGCGACCGGCGTGCTGTTGCTGAACATGTTTTACTGGACCACGAATCAACAGATTATCCAGCGCGCATTTGCGGCCAAAAGTCTGGCCGAAGGACAAAAGGGCGTGTTGCTTGCGGCATGCTTCAAGGTGCTCGCACCGCTGATGTTGGTGTTGCCGGGGATCGTGGCTTATCACTTGGATTCCAAAGATCAATTGTTTGGCGAAAAACGATTGGCAATGCTGAATGAACGCGTTGAGACCGAGTACGACAGGACGATTGCCGCGAATCCAGAGGCACTTGGCGAGAAGAGCGTTGAGCAATGGAAAAGTGAAAAGTTGTTCTCGTTCAAAAAAGATCAATCGTATGGTGCATTGGTCAGCAAAGTACTACCCAAGGCGATGACCGGATTTTTCGCGGCGGTCATTGTCGGTGCTATTTTAAGTTCGTTTAATTCGGTGCTCAATGCGATCGTGACTTTGATCAGTCTTGACGTTTACAAGCGATACGTGCGGCCCGATGCCTCCGATCGCCAAGTCGTTCACACGGGGCGAATCGTGGGGACGACGATTGCGATCGCGGCCATGTTCATCGCGCCGATGCTGGCTGGTCAGGACAGTATCTTCGGCTATCTGCAGAAAATGAACGGGCTCTACGCCGCCCCGATTTTTGCCGTTGTGCTGATGGGGATGTTCACTCGGACCGTACCCGCTTGGGCCGCGAATTTCTCGCTTCTTGCCGGGGTAAGCGTCATCGCCATTGTTTATTTTGTTCCCGTATTGGCTCCGACGCTGGCGGCGATGCACGAATTTCATTTTCTGGGTTTGGTGTTTGCGGTCTTGGTGATCGCGATGTTGGTTGCCGGCGTTGTCGCCCCGAGAGAAAAATCGAGTGTTGGCGATTTGGAAAGCGAGCAAATCGCTGCGGTATCGATGGAAACCTGGCCATTCGCGGTTCCAGTCGGGCTGGGTCTGGTCACAGCCGTCATTGCAATTTATGCCTGGTTCGCCTTCTAGCTCTTCGGCAAGGGTGGTTTATTGGACGGTAGAGCCTTCGTGATCCGTAAAATTGAGGCAGCACCAAAGACGCTTGACGGATAAGATGGAGGGCTGTTCCGAATCACGACTCGCCGATCACAATGATGGTCTCGATTCTGCTTCCCTTCGCTAACCTCGATTGCCATGTCTTCCGTTGAGTCCGACCTTGCCGCCACGCCGTCAGCCAACGGCCAAACCGCCACCAACGGCCAAACCGCCACCAACGGTCAAACCGCCACCAACGGACAGTCGGTTGAGGGCGTTCCCGTTTCAGCCAATGGCCAACCCGCGTCAAAAAAGCGGGGTGTTCCCGAAGGCTTGTGGCTGAAGTGTCCTGGATGCAGCGCTTCGGTTTATCGAAAAGAAGTCGCTGGCCGACTGAACGTTTGCCCTAAGTGCGAGTACCACTTCTACGTTCCCGCGATGGAGCGAATCGCTCAGGTACTCGACGAAGGGACGTTTGAGGTCATGAACGAGCAGCTTCGCCCGACCGATCCGCTTCAGTTTTCGGATCGTCGGCCTTACGCAAAGCGGCTTATTGAGGAGCAACAGCGAACAGGATTGACCGATGCGGTGCTGACCGGAACGGGTATGATCCGCGCTCGGCGCGTCGCCTTTGCCGTCACCGATTCCGCTTTCATCATGGGCAGCATGGGTTCCGTCGTCGGCGAACGCTTGACGCGACTGATTGAGCGAGCGACGCAGCAAAATCTTGCGCTCATTATTATCAGTGGTAGCGGTGGGGGCGCCCGCATGCATGAAGGAATCCTTTCTTTGATGCAAATGGCAAAGGTATCCGCGGCACTTGCCAAGTATCATGAATCCGGCGGGCTTTACATTAGCGTTTTGACGAATCCAACCATGGGCGGCGTGGCGGCTAGCTTCGCGTCGCTGGGCGACCTTGTCTTTGCGGAACCGAAAGCATTAATCGGATTTGCCGGGCCGAGAACGATCAAGGCAACGATCGGAATTGAGCTTCCCGAAGGTTTTCAAACGAGCGAATTTTTACTGGAACATGGTTACATTGATCGCATCGTCACACGCGATAATCTCAAAAGCGAAATCGCTCGTTCGATCGACTACTGCGGCAAGTAGCGAGTCTCCGATGGCCGCATCGTTTAGAACCATGTTGAGGCAGCGATCATGAGCTTGATCAACTCGTTGCGTTCGATATTTGGCTCGTCCCCCAGCGGCACCCGCGGGGTAACTCGCGGCAAAGTGAACATCGAAGCTCGCTTCGAGCGGTTGAGGTCAAGCGTTAGTGGCACGATGAGTAACTTCTTTGTCGCGATGGACCGAGAGTCGAAGAAAATCGTCGGCGTTAAACTGTGCGACGCGGAGAAGGTGGATTTCTTTGAGAGCCGTTTCAAGGGATTGAATAAGCCGACGGAAGGCGAGATTGCCCTGGGCATGCAACACCCGTTGATTGCGGAAGCGTTCGAAGCGGGAATGTCGACCAAGGATGAACCGTTCTTGGTGATGGAGTACATCGAAGGTCCCTCGCTTCAAAAGATCATCGCTGATAAAGACGAGCAAGCCGTTTCGAAGTCTCGATTGGATTTGATTCGGAACATGGCCGAGTCGCTTCATTACGTCCATCAACGCGAATTCATTCACCGAGATATTTGTCCTCGAAACTATATCTGCTTACCTGACGTTTCGGGTTTAAAGTTGATCGACTTTGGTTTGACGGTACCTGCGACGCCTCCTTTCATGGCAGCGGGAAACCGCACCGGCACGCCGCTTTATATGTCTCCGGAAGTTGTGCGTCGTCGGCCGACGGACAAACGAGTGGATATCTTTTCCTTCGGCGTCAGTTGCTATTGTTTGTGCACGTTTGAATTTCCCTGGCAAGCATCGCAGACGAATGGACGCGCGGCACTCTATCACGACACGTCCGCTCCCAAAGAGATCCTCGTCGTTCGACCCAATCTGGATCCTCGGCTTGGGCGAGCGATCATGCAGGCCATGAATCCAAAGCTGGAAGAACGAACGGTCGCTTTGGATATCTTTCTGAGACAGATCCAAGCGGTCTCCAGCGCGACGCTTTAAGCTCGCGCCGTTCCGATGGCAGTCGTCACGACACCGTTGAACCAAAGCTCCCAGTTCCCCTCGCCGCGGTGACAGGCACAGTTCGCCGGCCTGGCGCCAGAACGCTTCCGGAGCCGATTCTGGAGAAACACAGCTCATGGCAGGGATCGCTCGATTCCTTTTTCCGCTTGCCTTTCACCATGCTCATGTGTACTGTGTAGCTAGTTCACCAAGTATGTAGCTTATGTGGCCGTATGTTTTTTTCCATAGATCCCAATGGCGACGTCGCGATTTACGAACAAATTGTTCGTCAAGTGAAATTCGCAATTGCCGAAGGCAGCCTACAACCGCGGCAGCTTCTACCCAGTGCCCGGCAACTCAGCGGCGAAGTGGCGATCAACCCCAACACGGTCGCTCGTGCCTACCAGATTCTTCAAAGCGAAGGCATCGTTGAGCTCATGCGCGGCCGCGGCATCGCGGTCTGTATCGACGCTGTCGCCAAGTGTCGCGACGCTCGCCGTAGCCTGATCGCGATTCGCGTTCGCGCCGCGCTCTCCGAAGCACTTCATGGTGGGCTCACGCCCGACGAAATTCGTCAACTTCTCGACGCCGAACTCTCCTCACTCGATGGCAACGTTCGCACGATCGCTTCACCTGCTTTGAATAACTCTTCGGACAACTCATCTCCCAACGGAAGCGGAACATGACCGTCGCTAGTGTGATCCACGTTCGTGATTTGACGATGCACTTTCGAGGCTGTGACGCGCTTCGCGGCATTGACTTGGACGTTGCCCCCGGAACCGTGTTTGCGCTTCTGGGTGAAAATGGCGCCGGCAAAACGACGCTCATTCGCATCCTCACCGGCTTCCTTCGCCCTAGCTCCGGAACCGTCACCGTTTGCGGTCTCGATCCGGCGCGGGACGCGATCGAGATCCGAAGCCAAATCGGTTACGTCTCCGACGCGCCGACAATGTATGAATGGATGAAGGTCGACGAGATCGGTTGGTTCACGGCTGGCTTTTATCCTGACGGCTTTCTCCAAACGTATCGCGAATTGATCGCCAAGTATGAGCTGCCGCCGAATCGAAAGTTGAAAGCACTCAGCAAAGGTCAACGTGCGAAAGTGGCGCTCAGTCTTGCGCTCGCACATGATCCGGCTCTGCTGATTCTTGACGAACCGACATCGGGTCTCGATCCACTGGTTCGCCGTGAGTTTTTGGAAAGCATGATTGACCGCGCCGCGACGGGGCGGACGGTTTTTCTTTCCAGCCACCAGATCAACGAAGTCGAACGTGTGGCCGAGCGTATCGCCATCGTTCATCAAGGTCGCGTGCAGCTCGTCGGCAACCTGAGTGATCTACGCGAATCGATCAGCGAAGTGACGGTGAAGCTGAACGATCCGCTCGTTTCGCTACCAAGTCTCGATGAACCGGCGAGCGTGCTCAGTGAGCAGACGAGCGGGCGGCAGCGGCGGATGATTGTGCGTGATCTGCGGACAGAGCATCTGCAAATGTTGCGTGAGTCATACAGCGTCTTCGATGTCACCAGTCGTCCGGCAAGTCTCGAAGAGCTCTTCGTCGCCTGCACTCGTGGCGCGGGTGCATCGGTTGGTAAAAATCCCCAGTCGGTGGAGAACGAATTGTCGAAGGAGGCATTGCCATGATGCCTTCCGCATTGACTCAGCGACTGATTTGGAAATCGCTTCGACAATCCGTGTCGCTGTTGGTGACTTTGTTACTGTTGGTTTCCATAATGAGTTACATCACCGCGTCCTTAAGTCGTGCGGATGTGGGGACTATCGCGAGCCAGATGATAATTCTGGTGCCCATTCTGTTTTCGGTCGGTGCCGGCGCTGTACTCATTTCGTTCGACCGAGACGCCAAGGCGATGGATTGGTTGAAATCATTGCCGGTTCGCTGGTACCAAGTCGCGTTCACACCGGTTGTGGTGGCGACAGGATTGCTGGTGTTGCTGTGGTTCCTTGTGTACTTGTTCTATCTTTCCATAAGATCGCCCTTCGGACTTGACGCGCGGGATGATTATCTGCCTGGAATGCTTTACATCGCTTCCCACTCCTTCTATCTGCTCCTCTGTGGGTTTGCTTCAGCTTGGATCTTTCGTTCGCCGCTTCCGGCGCTGTTAGGAATCGTTCCCCTTGCCGCCATTCCCGCAATACTGCAGTACGGTGGTCAAGAATTTGTCCATTGGTTTACCGGATCGTCCAACCTGCGCCATGCTTCCGACTTGCCGATGCCGATTGCGATTGGGCTTCTTGGCGTTTGCGGAATGGGCATGGTTGTCGGAACCGCGGGCTTATCTCGCGCTGTGTTCCTTCCCGAAACGCATGATGCAACGGGTCGCGGACCGAAGTCTTTTGTTCTCGCAGCGATCGATCGACTTTCCAGCATCGCGGATGTGTTTCGTCGTGACGCAGTGCAGCCGGCGATACCGATGGCGCGAATGAGTACGGTGTTGTGGGGATTTTACAGCGAAAACCGTGGAATCTTTCGCGCGGGTCAAGTCGCTGTGTTCGTGTTCGCGGGATGTCTTGTCCGCCTTCATCAGTGGTCACCTCTCGACCGTGGGCACGGTATCGCCGCCATCATCGCTTTCTTGTCTGGAATCATATTGCTGGCGATTCCTGTGGTGACGTTCCAAGCGGATGCGAACCGCGATCGAGTCCGTTTCTTGACCGAGCGAGGTATACGGCCCAGAGAACTTTGGTGGTCTCGCCAATTAATCACGCTTGGAATCGTAAGCTTGTTTTTGCTCGTAATAACGCTGTTGGGAATTTCCAATCCCCAATTCATTCATCGTGAGGGCTCAGAGCTTGATTCTTGGGCGTTGTTGTTTGTAATGGTCTTCAACGCGTATGCCTTGTCGCAATGGATTGGCCAAGTCGTTCATCGCGTAACGCTTGCGATCTTCATTTCGCTCGTCGCGGTGATCTTCAGTTCGGTTTGGATCACGAGCGAAAAGCAAAGTCTTTGGACCGTCGTTGCGTCCGACATCGTGCTGTTGATTGCGACCTACCGGATGATGTTGCCGTGGATGGAACGCCGCATCGACTGGCGCTACTGGCTCGGTCACGCTAAGTACGCTGCGATCGTGACCGTCTTACTCGTGTCACCGTGGATGTTCCAAGTCTTCAAGCGGAGTGCAAGTCGTTTCTACCCGAAGCTTGGCGATGTCACGATCACTTGGCGTGATGATTGGGAGCGGGAAGCATCAGCGGCATATCACGAGTCGCCACCCGAGAGTGTTCTGAGCATTCGAAACAGTGAATCAGACGGGACAGATTGGCAGAACCCACCGTTCCTGCAGATCAAAGATCGGCAGGAACGTGCCGAGGCGAAGCTGCGTTTGCTCGAGGATGCTGCTCTGTTCCAGCGCGAAGAGTTTTACAAAATGCTGACGGCTCCACTTCCACCGAACGCAAGACTTCATTTCAATCCCTCTTCCATTTACAGCACCTCCAAACTTGTTAGCCACGGTGAAAAGCTTCGACTCGAAGCGTTGCATCTGCCGACGCTCGACTCGGATCTAAGCCCCGAAGCAAAGTACGTTCTCTGGGTGCAGTTGATGGTTGGCATTACGAATGGGCTGAGGAAAAGTCACCACCTTTTCTCGCAAGAGATTGCCGACCAGTATGAAATCTGGCTGATCAAGCAGTGTCTCGAAAGCGAAACACGACGCCGGATCGATGACGATACGTTCGATACGATTTGCGATCTTGTGGGTGATCCGAAAAAACGCTGGGATGCGCGTCGCCGTGCGTTCCTCGTCAGTGAGTGGAATCGCCGTCGCGGATTTGAACCGAATCTTTACCCGAATTTCTCACGGACAAAAAACGACTATCCCGCTGCAGCGATAAGCCCGCTAATTGAGTACATCGAAGCGGCGAAGCTTGGCCGAGGCAAATATCCGGGAGAGGCCCTGGCTGCCATATCGGGCTTGGAACCTGAGCATTTCGGAATCGGCATCGGTGCCGATTGGCTTCGCATTGATGACGCGAGGAAGGATGGCTTTCCGCTCGGTGTCGTCCTACCGGTCGCCACGCTGTGGGGTGCTGGTTGGGAGCAGCAGGGCGAGCAATTGAGGAAGTTGGCTGGTGATGTCGAATCAGCCTCACGGGAGACAGTGCAATGAATCGGCGTTTCTATCTTCCCTGGACCATCATCCTGCCGATCGTTGCTTTGGTCACGCTCGGCACCTTTGTCATCGCTGAGCAACTGATTGCAAAGTGGGCCTATCATCGGGAAATACAGAAACTGATCGCGGCGAATCAACCTGTCGATTTTATGATGTTGCGAGAATCGTTCTTCAGCTCAACCTCGCAAGCTCAGACCGTCCAACGCGTTGAAGTGGAGCAAGCTTTTGGTAACGCTGACGGGTTCGAACAGTACATCGAGATATGGCCAACGGCCGACGGCAATTCGAGCCCGCTTCATCAATCACTCGTACCGCATGGGGTTTCGTGGCCCGAGCGAGTTCTTTACGAACACTACGTCGATGAGCAACATGCGGTGCTCGCGGAACTGGCACGGCTCGCAGAATCAGCTGAACCGACTTGGCGGTTTCGAACGCGTACTGGGCAATACTTCCCATTGTCGTTGCCAGGATGGAGGCCTTGGGAGACGTACCTTCTGGATGCTCAGGTTGTATTGGCATACCACGATAACGACAGCGCCCGGACAATCCGTGCCCTGGAGACACTTCAATCGACGATCACGACGAGAGATTGGGAAACAACCATCACGGAAGACGTCGGTCGTATCCTGTCCGATCATGGCAAAACTGTCCGAATCATCCAATCGTTAGAATCCTCTTCGTTTTGGACTGAGGAGCAACTCGATCGTTTGGAGCAACTGCTCGTGCCGCGCGAGGCCCTGGCCGAGCGTTGGCGAAAAGTTCTTTCCGGCGAGCGGGCGATGAGCCTCGGTGCGATCGATGCGAATACAGGATGGATGATGGGCACCGTTGATGGCTTACCGCATTTGACGACACGTCTTACTGCGGCACGGCGAACGATTCCCGCAACGTCACTCTTGCGATTCGTTCGCACGTTGAACGAGTTGTTGCCGCTCGCCGATCAAGGTTACACAGGCCTTACCGGTCGCGCCACGTCGGCCGCCAATTGGCGGACACCGGACATGGTGGGATGGATTCCTTTTCATCCCTTGGACGCTAGTCGCCCGCGGGATGTCGAAGCGCTGCGAGCGTTAACGCCAGCCACCGGTTTCTACGCGAACTACCTTGTCGATCTCGAAGATACACGGCGATTGGCGCAAATCGCAATTGGGCTTCGCCGATACGCGAATTCGAAGGGCCATTGGCCAGAACAGCTTTCACAACTTCAAGAGTTTGGTGTGAGAGTCGATGAACTGCGGACGATTGATGGCGCCGAGTTTTCGATGCAACGAATCGAAGGGTCGATGCTTCGCATTGACGTTGAGCTGAAAATCCTGGATTCGCCTCAGGCAAGGATGGACATTTGAAAACCGAGTCAGCAGGGGTCCGGTAGGCATGCGTCGCGTGCGCCGGTGACCGGCGATCAACAGGCTGTTGCCGCATGATGCTTCAGGCCGCGTCTGCAATGGTCTTCCGGTGCGCAGGCACGAGACGACCAGGACGAAAGCTTTACGTCTGATTAACGTTGCCACCACGCCGATGCGCTCGCACGCGACTTCCACCGCCTGCTCGACTTGCGACTGCAGATCCGAGGGGGCCATCGCGACTCGCGCATTGACGACAACGTCAGCGGTTTTCATTGCGCAGTTTGACGCGAGCGACAACACGGCCGGCGTGTCGCTGGCGATTAGATTTGCGACGCCCGGAAATCCTTCCCACCAGCCGATTGCCTTCAAGTGAGCCGTCTCGGCCGCGCTGGCAGCCAATGAGACACGTAACGCGTTGACAATATCAACAAACCAGGTGTCGATCGAGAAAGCCTGTTTGGCACCGCCCCTGTCCAATCCGTAATATCTGTCGGTTTGATCGGAAACGGTGTGTCAGGTCTTCACGGTGAATTGTTGAACAACAGCAACGCGGCGGATGTGTAATTGGACGGACTCGAATTGGCCGAAAAGGCCAAGTGATCAGCCTTGCCACGTGTCGGATTTATTCCTCGACGCGGATCAAACGCCGATTGATGTGCGATTTCCCGTCAAGGCGTGTGGCCCGGACTTCGATCACATGGGTCCCCAATTCGGTCGGTATCGGCATCATGCCGCGCCAGATGTGAGGCGTCGAGTGAGGCTTCGGCAAATTGCCCCAATCGCGATTTTCCAGCATCGATTCCCGAATCGTCTCTTCGACGTACGCAGGGTCAGGAACGCGGGCCTGTTCCATCTTGCTCCAAATTCCGTCGAGACCAATCCGCATTTCGCAGGTCGTTTGATCCGATCCCGCGAACACATTGGCCAGCACGACCGTTGACGCGACATCGCTCGGCTTGACAGTCTCCGGAGCATAAATATTCATCTGGTACTCCGCCGGTCGACTCGCGGCACGAAACTCCAGTGAATAATCAGCGCCGTCAAACTCCATGATCGAATATCCGTTGGGGCCACCGTCGCTCATCGTCGCGTGCGGTATCCCGCGTTCGTTTTTTTGGCCACGCCACCAACTGCCACAGACAGTCACGTTAATGATGTGGTGATGCTTTTCCGGACCCTGCCAACCGTCCTTTTCGTCGATGAAACGGTGTTCCATATAGTGCGTGTGAGCCGAAAGCGAAACCGCTGCGGGGCGTTGCTCGATCAATCGATACAATTCTTGCCGATCCTGCACATCGGTCAGCGGGATGTGCATCAGCAGCACGACCAGTTGGTCCTTCGGGATCATCGCCAGATCGTTACGGATGAATCTCATCTGTCGCTCGCCGAAACCGCCGAAGTAATGGCCCTTTTGGTCGCCAGTGGCGCCGACCCAAGTCACGTCATCGAGCACCATGAAGTGCGTCGGGCCGTGGTCAAAAGAATAATAAGATGGGCCGAAAACGCGTTCGAATGTTTCGTCGCTATGTTGATCGTCCTGTGCGTCATAATTTATATCATGATTGCCGATCACATTATACCAAGGAATTCCAACCATCGCGATCGCTTGGTTATGAGGTTCCATGACATTGAGGTCGTCAAACACGATGTCGCCGAGCGTGACTCCGAACGAAGCGCCGTGGGCGTCATGGTCGATCACTTGGGGAAGCACGTCGTGAGCCATGTATTCGACTTCAGCGATATTTCGCGGCTGGGTATCGCCAAAGATCAAGGCACGGAACTTGTCCGGTTCATCGCGCCTGGCGAGCGGAAAATCGATCGATTCGGGCAGCGGTCCGGTCGGTGCGACGCCGGCGAACTTGAAGTCCGGAGGTGAACCGGCCGGTTTGTGGATGTAATAGAACTGTGGCAATCGGTTTTGATTGACTGGAGTCATGTAGCCACGCGGTTTGATGACGAACACGATCGCGTCGTTATCGACCCGGAGCTCATAACGACCTTCGTCGTCTGTTTTGACGATGTCTTCACCGTTGCTCACCTTGACCCCGGCCAAACCGGGTTCGCCGACATTGTATTTTCCGTTGCCGTCGGAATCTTCAAAGACAATTCCGCGAGCGGTTTGGGGCTGTAGCAAATCATTTCGTCCGTCCGCCAGTGCGGATTTCGCATCTGCGGTCTCGACGGTGGGTGAGGCCGTCGTCCCCGGAGCAGCAGCGGTGACGGTCTCCGCGGCGGCGTTTATCGCGGTCCCTGCCAAAGTTATTTTCTCAATGCCATGGTCTTCATGGGCGACGAGCGGGACGGGGTTGGCGATGAGCAGAGCAGTGGCCAAAACGGTGGCCAAAACGGCAGACTTCTGGGTAAATAGCATAAGTGAGATTCATGATGGTGGTTGGAAGGTGATTGGACCCGCTGTCCCTCGATTCGATGAACAGGGTAAACTATAAAATAAGCGAAAACAGTGATAATTGAATGAAGAACCCTTTTATATTGCCAAATGACAGGGCATATCTTTTGGCGTCCCACCGGCTCTATCTAGTCCTTAAACAAGCGAAGTTACAGGTTCGGCGCGGCGGCGCTATCCGCGCGTCCAGCACTGACTTCGTGGATGCAAGTGAGCTAACGCTTCAGCGAGTAACGCATATGCGAATCAATCCATAGCAAATTGTCCACCGACGGACGATAGCTCAGCAGGCGATATACCCGGCGCCCAATGCTTTTAATGTTCTTCTCGGATTTTAGTGGCATCTGTCCAGAATGGGGGATTTTTTGAGGCATCTACTCCTGCGTCCAATGGGAGTCCAAAAAGCAGTCTCGGCGGAGCAACGTTCGTCGAGACTGCCCGCA
>Ga0105050_10001455_pt1 | contig 35564 bp, 25 predicted proteins | sample FRY01_FD_78088 | JGI IMG/M metagenome (GOLD analysis project Ga0105050, IMG submission 78088) | Freshwater microbial communities from Lake Fryxell liftoff mats and glacier meltwater in Antarctica - FRY-01 | ecosystem: Environmental > Aquatic > Freshwater > Ice > Glacier meltwater ...
GGCTGCACGCAAATACTGACTGAAGGACTTGCCTACGAACGCTGCGAGGTCGGCGTCATCACCAATGTTGACTGGTCTCAAAATCTGGCTGACCACGAAATCCTAGACGATGCCGATTTGATCAATTTATATCGCACCCAAATGGATGTGATCTTGCCGCAAGGCATGGCTGTTCTGAATGCGGACGATGCGCGCGTCATGAGTTTGGCGCAGTTCTGTGATGGTAACGTGACACTATTTAGCAGACATTCCACACTGCCGGCGCTAGTTAGCCACATTGCAAACGGTCATCGCGGTGTGTTTGTTGATCACGGCCAACTCATACTCGCCGAGGGATCTGTGCGTCGAAATCTATGCACGATTGCCTCGATTCCTGTGACGCAGCGAGGTACCGATGCCGGACATATCTACTGCGCATTGGCCGCGGCCTCAGCAGCATGGGCACTGGGCGTCTCGCCTGAGCTCATTGAAGCCGGTCTGATCGCCTTCGACTTGAACTAGGTTTTCCCATCCACTTTACCCATCCACCTCATCTGCCCCTCCTCTCTCCTCCTCAGGAATCCAAATGGAAGTTTCTAGAATTCGTGCGCTACGTGGACCAAACTTGTGGAGTCGTCACACCGCGATCGAGGCCGTCGTGCATTGCGAGGGCGACGAGGCAGATCTGGATCAGATGCTCGGCTTTGTCAATCGACTAAGGGCGCGTTTCCCAGAGATGAAGCCCTTGCGTCCTTTTGGACATAAGGAACCCATTACCATCGCCCACGCTCTCGAAGCGATCGGGCTTGGACTGCAGGCGGCGGCAGGCTGCCAGGTCTCCTTTGGTCAAACAACAGCGACCCCTGAGCCCGGTGTGTTTCAGATTGTTTTTCAATACACAGAAGAGCCAGTCGGCAGGTTGGCGATTGAACTGGCACAAGGGCTTTGTCAGGCCGCGTTGGTGGATAGCCCCTTTGACATCAAGCAGGCGCTCTCGCAACTGCGCGAGCTTGACGAGGATGTCCGGCTAGGACCGAGCACAGGCTCAATTGTGGATGCGGCTGTCGCGCGCGGCATTCCCTTCAGACGCTTGACCGAGGGCAGCCTGGTGCAGTTTGGATGGGGCAGCAAACAAAAACGCATCCAGGCAGCAGAAACCAGCGGTACCAGCGCGATTGCCGAAGCGATCGCACAGGACAAAGACCTGACCAAAATGCTCCTACAAGCCGCAGGCGTCCCAGTGCCCACAGGCTATGTTGTCAGAGATCAAGAGCGCGCCTGGGAAGTGGCCAACCAGATTGGTCTGCCGATTGTTGTCAAACCGCGAGATGGTAATCAAGGTAAAGGCGTCGCGGTCAACATTGAGACCCGTGAACAACTCAACAAAGCCTTTGATGTGGCCTCAGAGATCAGCAGTGATGTCATCATTGAGCAATACATTCCCGGTCACGATTTCAGAATGCTAGTGATCGGCAATCAACTCATCGCCGCGGCGAGGCGCGATCCCCCGAGTGTGATCGGTAATGGCCAGCACACCATCGCACAGCTCGTTGAAACCGTGAACCTGGATCCCTTGCGTGGAGATGGTCATGCCACCGCGCTCACGAAAATCCGTCTTGATGAAATTGCGCTCGCTACGCTTGCGAACCAGGGCTTAACGGCTCAATCCATCCCTGAGCATGGTCAGCGCATTTTGCTACGCAACAATGCCAACCTCAGCACGGGTGGCAGTGCGACCGACGTCACGGACGAAGTCCATCCCGAGCTCGCCGCCAGAATGATCACAGCCGCTCAAATGGTTGGTTTGGACATCGCAGGTGTCGATCTGGTGGCAGAAACGGTGATTAAACCCATGGAGGAACAACGGGCCGGCATTGTTGAAATCAACGCGGCACCTGGCTTACGCATGCACCTGAGCCCCTCTTTTGGTAAAGCTCGGCCTGTAGGCGAAGCCATTATTTCGACCATGTTTGAACAAGGCGACAATGCCCGGATACCGATCGTCGCCGTCACGGGCACAAATGGTAAAACGACAACCGTCCGACTGACCGCACACCTTCTGCGTACCAGTGGCAAACGTGTCGGCATGACCAATTCGGATGGTGTGTATATCGAGCAACGCTGTATCGATACCGGGGACTGCAGTGGCCCTCGGAGTGCGCGTAACGTCCTAATGCATCCAGATGTTGATGCGGCTGTTTTTGAAACAGCGCGTGGCGGTGTCCTGCGAGAGGGCTTGGCCTTTGACAAGTGCGATGTCGCGGTCGTCACCAATATCGGCATCGGTGATCATTTGGGCATGAACTTCATCAATACGGTCGAAGGTCTGTCTCTGGTCAAGCGCGTCATCGTACAAAACGTCGCCCCCAATGGGTGCGCGGTACTCAATGCAATGGATCCCAACGTTGCAATGATGGCTGACGCTTGTCCCGGCAAGGTCACACTCTTTGCAAGCGACCGCCACAATCCTGCTCTGAACACGCATCGTGCCCAAGGCAAACGTGTTGTCTATGTCGATGGTGATTTCATTGTTGCAACTGAAGGCAGCCTTGAGCACCGCATTGCGCTCAAAGCTATTCCACTCACACGTAATGGCACGATCACCTTTCAAACAGAAAATGCCATGGCCTCGATTGGTGCAGCTTGGGCACTCGGACTGGATTGGCAGACAATCGGTACAGGTCTCTCCACTTTCGTGAACGATATTCAAAATGCACCCGGACGCTTTAACGTCTTTGATTATCGAGGCGCGACCGTGATTGCTGACTATGGTCACAATCCAGACGCCATTCTGGCATTGGTTCAGGCGATCGAAGTCATGCCAGCCAAACGGCGCATGGTCGTGATCAGCGGCGCTGGAGATCGTCGTGATGAGGACATCGTGCGACAAACCGCAATCCTAGGAGAAGCCTTTGATCAGGCGATTCTTTATCAAGATCAGTGTCAGCGCGGTCGTGAGGACGGTGAAGTTCTCGCGCTGCTTCAGCTCGGATTGAAAAACGTTTCCCGCACAAAAGAAATCCTAGAAATCCGAGGAGAATTTCTCGCGATTGACACCGCGCTTGCCAAACTACAAGAGGGAGATCTTTGTCTAATTCTTGTTGATCAAGTACAGGAAGCACTTGATCACCTCTCAATGCGTATTGGAGAGGACGCTTAGCTCTTGCCCTGATCGTCTTTTGAGCCAGGGGGAAAAGGAAACGTTGAAAACATCGCACGCGTCTGGTCTTGCATTTTGTCCTGCATTTGAGAGAACAGACTTTTGCTTTGCTCGACATAGCTGTTCATCATGTTTTGTACCATCGGAGTCTGCGCGGTCATGAACTGCGACCAAGTCTCTGGTGCAAACTGGTTCGTGCCGTAAAGCCCCTTGGACTGATCCGCCATACGGTCCTGAATCTCCATGAACCCCTGAATATTTTTCTCAAGATACGAACCCATCATGCCCTGCATCGCATGGCCATAAAAACGGATCACTTGAGCCAGCATTGTTGAAGAGAACATTGGCATGCCGCCGCTCTCTTCTTCAAGGATAATTTGCAGGAGAATGCTGCGAGTCAAATCCTCTGAGGACTTCGCATCTACAACCTTGAATGACTCATTTTCAAGCACAAGCTGTTTCACGTCCGCAAGCGTGATGTAAGTGCTTGTCTGTGTGTCATACAAACGACGGTTTGGATACTTTTTAATCAGGCGTACGGAGGCGCCTGCTGCTGCTTCAGTCATTACTGTCCCCAGATCGATCTGTCTATTTGTTTGATTGAACTACTCAACTATCGGGTCAGGATCAACCCATATGCAGGCCGCCATTCAGTGAAAAGTCTGCGCCAGTAGAAAACCCAGATTCTTCGGAAGCAATCCATGCCACGATTGAAGCAATTTCCTCTGGTCGACCCAGTCTTTTGACAGGAATCGTCGCCACAATTTTTTCAAGCACATCCGGACGAATCGCACGCACCATATCAGTACCGATATAGCCTGGAGAGACCGTATTCACCGTCACCCCTTTGGTTGCGACCTCTAACGCCAGCGACATCGTGAAACCATGAATGGCCGCTTTAGCCGTTGCATAATTAGACTGCCCAAACTGACCTTTTTGACCATTCACAGAACTAATATTAATAATACGCCCAAAACCGCTGTCTGCCATACCGTCGATCACCTGCTTGGTCACATTAAATAGACTGTTGAGGTTTGTATCCATCACGGCCCGCCAATCATCGGCCGACATTTTACGGAATACACCGTCACGGGTAATGCCGGCATTATTGACCAACACACCGACCGGACCATGTTCGGCGACGACCTTTTTGAAAGCGGCTTCGCATGAACCCCAGTCGGATACATTTCCGACTGAGGCATAAAACGTATAGCCAAGCGCAGCCTGCTCATCGATCCACTGCTGATGATCCCGGCTTGGACCGCAGCCCGCAATCACAGTCATTCCATCTTTGGCCAGGCGCTGACAAATCGCAGTCCCAATGCCGCCCATTCCACCCGTCACGTATGCAATTTTTGCACTCATAAATTGACTCCCCCTGTTGCCCAACAAAATGGCAGACATGATCCATCACATATCCGACCGTTAAACCGCCCTCACTTTGACATAGGATCCAGGCGCATCTTCAAGCACCTTGAACTGAGTACTCCCTAGCTTTTTAGCCGCTTTAACGCGTTTACCGCTGTGGCTGGCGAGCCATTCGTTCCAGACCGGCCACCAACTACCAGGATGCTCTGTTGCTTGCTGATCCCACTTTTCAGGGGTTTTTATTTGACCTTTTGCCGAGCCGATCCAATAGCTACGTTTATTCTTCGCAGGCGGATTGATCACACCCGCAATGTGCCCAGAAGCCCCCAACACAAAAGTGTTTTCCCCGGAAAACAATGACAACGTGGCAAATGCCGAATGCCAAGGAACGATATGGTCCTCGCGGGAGGCATACACAAAAGCTGGGATACTCACACGTCCCATATCAATCGGCACGCCGCAGCAGGTCAATGCGTTGGGCTCTCGCAATTGGTTCTCAAGATAGGTATGGCGGAAATACCAAGTAAAAAATGGGCCCGGTAAATTCGTACCGTCACTGTTCCAAAACAATAAATCAAAGGCGACCGGTGACTCACCTTTTAGGTAGTTTGAAACGACATAGTTCCACACGAGCTCGTTGGGGCGCAAGAAAGAAAAAGTCGCGCCCAACTCTCTGGCGGTCATGAGCCCACCCTCACCAATCTGACGCTCCCGCATGGTCGCGTGTTGCTCATCGACAAACACACCGAGCGTACCCATATCATGAAAATCGATCATGGAAGTCAGCATAGTGACCGAGGCCACCGACTCCTCGCCACGCGCCGCAGCAACCGCCAATGCCGTCGCTAGCATCGTGCCACCCACGCAAAAACCAAGCGCATTAATTTGCGGTTGCTCCGCAATAGCTTGCGTGACCTCGATCGCCTTGAGGACACCCTTTTCTATGTAATCGTCCCACGTCGCTTTTTCCATCCCGTCCGTGTCCTCGGGTACTGGATTACGCCAGGAGATTAAAAAGACAGTGAAACCCTGTGCGACGAGGTAGCGTACAAATGAATTTTCAGGTTGCAGATCAAGGATGTAAAACTTGTTGATGCACGGAGGAATGAGCAAAATCGGCCGCGCGAATACGGTCGGTGTACTCGGCGCATATTGAATCAATTGAAAAAATGAGTTTTCAAATACGACAGCACCAGGCGTAATCGCAACGTTTTCACCAATGCTGAATTTTGTCTCATCGGTCTGAGTAATCCGGCCTTTTTTCAAGTCAGACAAAAGATTACTCATGCCCGCCATGAGAGTCTCACCGCCGGATGCCACCAAGGCAGCCTGCGCATCGGGATTCGTCGCTAAAAAGTTGGCAGGTGAAAGTGCATCGATCCACTGATGGATTGAAAATTGCAGTCGGTCTTTGACCTCGGGCGCGGCGACCGAGGCGGTCACCATACGGGCCATTGCATCTGCCGATAACAAATAAAAATGCGCCATCAGCAAATGGGGCGGACTACTCGACCAAGCGGGCGCGGCAAATCGTCGATCTTTTAATGCGGACAAGTGACCCTCAGCCGCATCCTTCGAGATCTGCTGCCAGCCCTTTAAAAAGTCGTTTTGAATCTTGGCAAATTCTTCAGGAGAGATACCGGCGGGGGGCGCCCAGCCTTCGGGAAGAGGAAAGTTCAATTCGAGACCCTTTTGTACAGTTGGCTAAGCAATCCTGCGCTGCAAAGACAATCTTGTCAATGAGGGGAAACGGATGCCCCCTATAAATACTCACTCTGAGGATCAAGCCAGGCAAGTGTCGCCATGCGTCCGGTCTGCCGATCACGACGATAGGAAAAAAATGTGGGGACGCGTTGATCGATCCCCTGCTCCTGCGTCATCTGTGTGACCGTGCAATAACCACTCATCTCGGTATGGGATACACCCATCCGGACCAGACGCAGTCGCGCAAGTCCAGCGAGGTCCATACGCCATTTGCCTGAAATATCCGGATCAGGGACACATAAACCTGGCTGCAGCGCCAACGCGTCAGCAAAGGCCTCCTTAACATCGGCACCGACCTGAAATGAAGCCGCACCAATTCCGGGCCCAATCCAAGCGCGCCATCCTGTCGCTAAGGGTTGTTTATGCTGCATCTGTCGTAACGTCTCCTCAAGCACACCTGCGGCCAACCCTTTCCAACCCGCATGCGCACAACCCAGAACGGTGCCTTGGGCGTCCACCATGACAACTGAGAGACAATCTGCGGTGAGTACGGCTAACACTCGCCCGGCACGACAGGTCACCGCAGCGTCCGCCTCAGGCGCTAGAGCCTGGGACGTAAACAGCACATCGTCGTCTGCGTCCACCACGCGTGTCCCGTGAACCTGTTTGAGCCAAGCAGGCTCGCCCGGGATCAAGGCGCCAAGTCGTCGACGGTTTTCCAACACGACTTGAGGGTCATCACCCGCACCCAGACCGAGATTCAGGGTGTCATAGGGGGTAACACCCACGCCACCGGCGCGGGTCGTACAAAAGGCTTGTACGCCGGGCAAGGTGATTTGCGGTCGTACAACTGAAATCGACGGAGCACCGCCTATTTCCATTGAATTTGCTCCTGTACTCGCAACAGATCCGCTGCCGGCGGCGCGGTAAAAGACACCTCGCCCCCCTCAGCGCCGGGATTCTCGAATCGCAGTTGATAGGCATGTAACATCTGACGACCTGCCTCCCCGATCACCCGACCACCATACAAGGTGTCACCCAGTAAAGGATGTCCAAGACTCGCTAAATGCACACGAATCTGATGCGTTCTACCCGTTTCAAGTCGACAACTCACCTGAGAAATATTGGAATCCTCGTACTCCCCGACTCGCACCAGCGTGTAATGTGTCACAGCAGACTTAGGGGAACTTGGGCGCTCGACCGTCATTCTGATCGGCACCTTGGGATCACGCCCAATCGGGCGGTCAATCGTCCCTGTCCCGAGCATACGGCCGTGGGCGAGCGCGAGATACTCACGGCCCATCGTACGCGCCTGCAACTGCCTCACTAAATGCGTCTGAGCCACTTCATTTCTCGCGATGACCAATAAACCCGAGGTGTCCTTGTCCAAACGGTGAACAATCCCTGCGCGCGCCACTTGCGCCAATTCAGGGTAGCGATAGAGCAAACCATTTAAAAGTGTTCCACTCCAATTCCCTGCGCCCGGGTGCGTCACAAGACCAACAGGCTTGTTGACGACCACCCAATCGGGACTCTCACCCAAGACTTCAAAATCGATCGGCTCAGGCTTAAATGCACCATCCTCGGGAGACGGTTGCTCATACACGGTGATGATGTCGTCTTCGCGGACGGGTTGGCGCACGCGTGCCACCTGACCATTGATCAGCACATGACCGCGTTCAATCCACGACTGGAGTCGACTGCGTGAGTGTTGCGGCACTAATTGCGCCAGCACCTTGTCTAGCCGCTCCAGAGGCATTTCATCCGTGATCCGAAAAACCATGGGTTCGTCGTCAGGAAGGGCATCTTCGGAAATAGGGGTATCAAGCATTTCGACTCGTCTTATAATCAGCAGAGAATGCTAACACCAAGGATCATCTCGTGATGAGTCGTACCACCTTTTCTTTTCTGCCTACATGTTCGGTGAGTACGCTCGCCGGGCGACTTCTTATCGCCCTCGCTGCCTTATTGTTGATTGCGGGCTGCGGTACCAAACCTCCTGAGTACGACCCCACCGCAAACTGGACGGCAGAGCGCCTGTTCCAGGACGGAAAAACCGAAATGAATGCAGCAAACTGGCGCGTCGCAAAGGAACGCTTTGCAGCCGTCGAAGCACGCTTTCCTTTTGGCGTGTATGCCCAACAGTCCCAGATCAATCTAGCGTATTGCCAATGGAAGGACAAAGAACCGGAGTTGGCCCTAGCAACGCTCAACCGCTTCCAGCAACAATATCCAGGCAATCCTTCGTCCGACTATGTGCTGTACCTCAAGGGGTTGGTCAACTTCACCCCGCCGAGTGCCGTATTTTCGGGTTTAACAGGTCAAAATCCAGGCGAACGTGATGTGCGCGCCTTGCGTCAGTCCTACGCTGCATTCACGGAGCTCGTAGATCGGTTTCCCGAGAGCCGCTATACCCCGGATGCGCGTAAACGTTTGAGTTGGTTGGTCAATACGATGGCAGAAAACGAGATGACCATCGCGCGCTTCTACTACGACCGCTACGCTTATGTTGCAGCCATTAATCGTGCGCAGTCCGTCATCACAGACTTTCAGAGCGTACCCGCTGCAGAGCCTGCGCTCTACATCATGATGATGTCCTACGAAAAACTCGGCATGACAGATTTACGTAACGATGCGGAACGTGTGCTGCTGCAGAACTTCCCCAACACCACACTAATCAGTAACGGGTTCCCCAACAAGTACAGTGCCTGGAATCCCCTAAGACTCTTCTGATGTGTTTGCTTTTTTGGTGGCGTGGCGCTGGTAAAAGGCCACGGCCTCGCTCACCTCGCGCGTCCGCGCGAAAGGGGGCAAGCCCCGCCAGAGTTGCTTGCCATAGGGCTTGTCGACGAGGCGGGTATCGCCCACCATCAAAACGCCCCAATCCGTTTCACTCCGAATTAAACGACCTGCGCCCTGTTTGAGCGCGATCGCAGCCTCTGGTAGCTGATATTCCATGAAAGGATTGCCACCACGGCTGCGACATGCCCGCAGGCGCGCCTCCAGCACAGGATCGTCAGGCGGTGCAAAGGGCAGCTTGTCGATCGCAACCAAGGTCAACCGATCGCCTGCCACATCAATGCCTTCCCAAAAGCTAGCACTACCCACTAACACCGCATGATCGAGCGTCCGAAAGCGTTCGAGCAAGTCTCGGCGCGTGCCATTGCCCTGACGCATAATGGGCCACGTCAGCCCCAGAAGATCGTAGGCATCGGCAATTAAGCCCGCGACACGCTCAACAGCCCGCAAGGTTGTGCACAATACGAGCGCCCCACCCTGACTCGCCTGGATCAAAGGCATCAACGTATCAACAAAAGCTGGCAAAAAATCTGCTGACTGCGGTGCGGGCAGACTTCGGGGTACAAAAAGTAATGCCTGATTGGCATAGTCAAACGGAGACTCCAGCCGCATCGTCTCAGCCTTCTCAAGACCAAGTCGCGCGGTGAAATGTGAAAAATCTCCATGCACGGACAATGTCGCAGAGGTAAAAATCCATGCCTGCCCACCCTGCCGATAACGCGAAAAAGCCTCGGCCACTGACAATGGAGCGGCGTGCAATCGCACATGGTGTAAACCAAGCTCAACCCATCGCACAACTTGCTGTACATCCTCAATCGGCGCACGTGAAGAACGATCGGGTCGCCCCCATTGGGAGAGTCGCTCAGCAAGCTCATGACAGCTACGCGCTGCAGCGGCTAAATCTGGATGTTTTTCCTCAACACTTGAGACAAGCTGAGCAATCTCATCCAGTGCTGTTTGCAAGATATCTCGTGCCGCATCAAATCCTTCGGGCGAGGGAAAGGCCTCAAAGGTCACTCGGCGCGAGGGCATTTTTTCAATGGCGGCGCAGCTCAGTCTGAGCTCGCGAGCGGCATGCTCAAGGCGTCGCGCTTGCTCAGACCAATTTGTCAGCTCGCGGGCATGTCCGAGGCCCGCGGTTTCCACAAGCTTTGCCAAATCTAGCAACTGATGCGTCGATAAACTAGTACCCAGAAACCGCGTCGCCGTGTCGGGAAGCTGATGCGCCTCGTCAAAGACAACCGTATCTGCGGCAGGCAGCAAATCAGTAATCCCCTCATCACGCAGCATCAGATCAGCCATGAAAAGGGCATGGTTAATCACCACCACGTCCGCATCTTGCGCCTGTCGGCGCGCTTTTAGTACAAAACAGTCCCGAACGTTCGGACAATCCTGACCGAGACAATTTTCTCGCGTCGAGGTCACGCGCTGCCAAATCTCAGCATCTTCGGGCACCGAGGGCAGATCCGCACGATCGCCGGTATTTGTCTGTTCTGTGAAAATTTTGATGTGCCGCAACTGCTGCACTTCGACGCGAGAATGAAGTGCCCGATCCTCGCCCTGCAACCGCTCTAAGTGATAGTGGCAGACATAGTTGCCACGGCCTTTGAGCAACGCAATCGATGCCGGTAGCGTCAAGGCCTCTCGAACGCGCGGCAAATCTCGCGCGAACAGCTGATCCTGCAGAGTACGCGTCCCCGTAGACACCAATACTTTTCCGCCACCCAGCAAGGCAGGCACCAGATAAGCCCAGGTTTTACCCGTCCCAGTCCCCGCCTCGGCGACCAGCGTCGAGCGCTCAGCGATCGTTCGCTCGACGGCTTGGGCGAGCTCGATCTGTGAGGGACGAACACGAAAACCTGGCGACATGCCGGCCAGCGGTCCATCAAGAGAGAAAAGCTCGGAAATTGAAGGTTCTTGCATACACGACACCTAAGGGCAAGCCGGATCATACCCTCTGAAAGTGGGTTGCCTGCCAGCTTGTGGCAAAATCGTCCGTTTGCTGCCATCTATAAAGTCCCGAGACCCATGAGCGATTTAAGCCCCAAAGACACGGCCCCCATCACAACATCTACCCAGTCTGCCTCAGCCGCGACACCGAGCCAGGGCGTACTGGCTGCGCCTGTGACGCCGGCTCAAGCGGAGTTACGCATCATCGCCCAGCTTGCCCAAGAGCTGAGCGTGCGCCCCCAACAGGTCGCTGCCGTGATCGAGCTGCTCAAAGACGGGGCGACCGTACCTTTTATCGCCCGCTACCGCAAAGAAGCGACCGGTGGACTGGACGATACTGTTTTGCGTAATCTGGACACTCGGCTGCTGTACCTCCGTGATCTTGAAGAGCGTCGAGCCGCGATTCTGGCCTCGATTACCGAACAAAACAAACTGACATCCGAGCTAGAAAAAGCCATTCAACAGGCCGATACCAAGCAACGACTTGAAGATTTGTACGCGCCTTTCAAAGTCAAACGTCGCACGCGTGCGCAGATCGCCCGGGAAGCGGGCTTGGAGCCTCTGGCAGACGCGATTCTGACGGACCTGGGTTGCGACCCCCTCGTGCTGGCAGCGCAATATTTAAATCCGGATGCAAATATTACGGAGCCCAAGGCGGCTCTCGATGGCGCACGGGATATTCTGGCTGAACGGTACGCTGAAAATGCGGATCTGCTCGCCGATATGCGCACCCATCTCTGGTCGCATGGCTATTTGTACTCAAAGGTTGCCGAAGGCAAGGAAGCAGAGGGCGCAAACTTTCGCGACTGGTTCGAGTTCTGCGAACCCCTTCGCACCTTGCCCTCACATCGCATCTTGGCAATGCTGCGTGGCCGACAGCAAGGTGTCCTTGAGTTGCGGATTGGACTCGAAGCCAGCCAAGACGTCCTCATCCCCCACCCCTGCATCGAACGTGTTGCACAATTTTTAAAACTCGGACGGGACCTCTTTGATGCCATCCCCTCACCCCGGGCAAAATGGCTGGCTGATGTCGCGCGTTGGACTTGGCGGGTCAAGCTATTGACCATGTTCGAAACAGAAATGCTCACGCGACTGCGTGAAAGCGCCGAAGCAGAGGCGATCCGTGTGTTTGCGGCCAACCTCAAGGATCTACTCCTTGCCGCACCCGCAGGCCCCAAAGCCGTACTCGGACTGGACCCGGGTATTCGTACGGGCGTAAAAGTCGCTGCGATTGACTCAACAGGCAAACTGGTTGAGACCGCAACGGTCTATCCGTTTGAGCCTCGTCGGGATCGTGCAGGCTCGCTGGCAACGATTGCCGCGATCGCGCGTCGTCACAAGATTGAACTCGTTGCGATCGGCAACGGCACAGCCTCGCGTGAAACAGAAAAGCTGGTTGCTGATCTCATGGCGGAACAGCCTGACTTGACACTGACCCGTGTCGTGGTGTCAGAGGCCGGCGCTTCGGTTTACTCCGCCTCAGAGCTTGCTGCGCTCGAGTTTCCAGATCTTGATGTCAGCCTGAGAGGCGCGGCCTCGATTGCGCGCCGCCTCCAGGATCCGCTTGCCGAGCTTGTCAAAATCGAGCCAAAATCGATTGGCGTGGGACAGTATCAACATGATCTCAATCAACGTGAACTTGCGCGATCGCTGGATGCCGTCGTAGAAGATTGCGTGAACGCAGTGGGGGTTGATGTCAATACGGCCTCGGCGGCGTTGCTTGCTCGCGTTTCTGGGCTAAACAGCACGTTGGCAAAAAATATCGTGGCTTACCGTGATGAAAAAGGCGCTTTTCCCAACCGTGTAACACTCAAAGAAGTCTCCCGATTTGGTGAAAAAGCCTTTGAACAAGCGGCTGGATTTCTACGCATCCCGAATGGTAACAACCCGCTTGATGCCTCCTCGGTTCACCCCGAAGCTTATCCTGTCGTAGAACGCATTTTGAAAAAAATCGCAGCCGACATGAAGGAAGTGATCGGCAATCGCGAAAAGCTCAAAGGTCTCTCTCCCTCAGAATTCACGGATGAGCGCTTCGGTGTACCGACCGTGCGGGACATCCTGCTCGAACTGGAAAAGCCTGGCCGCGATCCACGCCCCGAATTTAAGACCGCAACCTTTAAGGAAGGCGTCGAGACACTCAAAGACTTGCTGCCAGGCATGATCCTCGAGGGGGTTGTGACAAACGTCGCCAACTTTGGCGCGTTTGTGGATATCGGTGTGCATCAGGATGGTCTAGTCCATATCTCCGCACTCGCAGAAAAATTTGTCAGCGACCCACGCGATGTGGTGCGTGTCGGCCAGACTGTCAAAGTCCGTGTTCAAGAAGTCGATATTCCGCGTAAGCGCATTGCCTTGACGATGCGACTGAATGACGAAGCACCTCCTGCACGCGCGCAAGGCGCGGGGGCGGGAGCTAGCGCTTCCTCGCCGAGTAAAAATCGTGGGGGTGCAAACGCAGGAGGTTCTGGCAGCACTAAAGCGAATCGTAGCGGCAATAGCGAACCCACCGGACAAGGCGCCATGGCGGCGGCCTTTGCAAAACTGAAACGTTAAATGAATCGGGCTGCCTGATGATGGCAGCCCTGTGATGTTTCGAAATGTAAGGCACCACCACCACTAAGCAGGCCGAAGACCCTGCTGCATCGCCTCGATTCGCTGGGTACGCTCTTGGCTAGAGACGCTCGTCACACCTGTGGCGATGACCTGACCCTCCACACGCAGACTGAAATCCAGCTCACCGATCAACTCGATCATGCCAGGAAGCGCTCCCGTCTGCAGCGCACGCATCGCGGCACCCGCTACTTTGGGATCCGCAAAAGCGATCGAGCAAAATAACTCAGTGCCCGCTTGCTCAAGGAACCGAAAACGGAACTGTCCGTCTTTGTCACGGAAACTGACAAAACGCGCGCCCTTACCCGCTCCGGCTTTACCGCTTGTTTTAGCGGTCGCAGAACCCGCACTCAGCGTACGCAAACCCACTGCGAAGCGAAGCTCTTGAATAGCGGGTGTTGCGATGCTGCGTGCTTTTTGTGCACCGGCTTGCAGCACCTCTTCGATTCTGTCCGGATGCGCCATTAAATCTTCGTAGTGCGCGCGCATCGGGCCAATCTCCTGTTCGATCCGTGCACACAACTTCTGCTTCGCATCACCCCAGCCCATCCCAGACAAAAGCTCATTTCGAAACGCGGTTGTTTCATCCGTCTGAGCAAAGGCCTTATAGATCAGGTACAGGTGTGAAGCCTCTGCATCCTTAGGTTCACCTGGACCTTTCGAGTCCGTCACAATCCGCGCCACGGCAGATTTGAGAGCCTTGGGTCCGCCTTCAAACAAAGGTACGGTATTGTTGTAGCTCTTGGACATTTTGCGACCATCCAAGCCAGGCAACGTCGCGACATCCTCAGCGATCACAGCTTCAGGCAAAACAAAAAATTCTTTACCAAATAAGTGATTAAAGCGCTGAGCGATATCGCGCGCCATCTCAAGGTGCTGAGTCTGGTCGCGACCCACTGGCACCTTGTGGGCATTAAACATCAGAATATCGGCCGCCATCAGGATCGGATAGGAAAACAATCCCATCGTAATTCCATCATCCTCATCCACGCCCTTTGCGGTATTTTGATCGACTGAGGCCTTGTAGGCGTGCGCACGATTCATCAGGCCTTTGGCCGTCACGCAGGTCAACATCCAGCAAAGCTCGGGGATCTCAGGCACGTCGGATTGACGATAAAACGTCACCCGCTCAGGATCAAGACCCGAGGCTAACCAGGTCGCCGCAATCTCAAGCCGTGAACGTGCGATACGATCCGCATCCTCACACTTAATCAGTGCGTGATAATCCGCGAGAAAAAAGAAAGCATTCACATTGGCTTCTTGGCTCGCCTGAATCGCAGGACGAATCGCGCCAACGTAATTACCCAAATGGGGAGTCCCAGAGGTCGTGATGCCGGTTAAAACACTGGTGTTCATGGTGTAGACCTTGTAGACCTCAAAGACTGACAGTATCTCGTTGCTCGGAGTCCAGATACTCCTTGGACTGCATTTCAAGAATACGTGAAACGGTACGATGGAACTCATTGGACATTGGACCGGAGGTGTAGATTTCCTCGGGTTCGCACGCCGCCGACATGATCAACTTGACTTTGTGATCATAGAAAACATCAATGAGCCACGTAAAGCGTCTGGCCTCAGAGGCATGCTTGGGGCCCATTTTAGGGACATCCGACAAAATGACCGCATGAAATCGACTGGCAATCTCAAGGTAGTCGTTTTGCGAGCGTGGGCCGCCACAAAGCGTTGCAAAGTCGAACCAGACCACACTGCCTGCACGCTGCTTGGCAGTAATGTTGCGATGCTCAATCAGCAGCACAGGATCTTGCGGGGGCGTGTCTGATAACTTGACAAATGCTTCCTGCAAAGCCTGCTCAGCGTGTGCGTCCAGTGGTGTGTGATAGCACTTGACCTGCTCAAGTGTGCGCCGACGATAGTCGATACCCGCATCCACATTCAGAATATCCATGCGATCTTTGATCAGCGCGATCGCAGGCAAGATACGATCGCGATGCAAGCCATCCGGATACAGTAGAGAAGGCTCGTAGTTAGACGTCATCACAAACGAGGTTCCATGCTCAAAAAATTTGAGGAGTAACCGATATAGAATCATGGCATCCGCCACGTCCGAGACGTGAAACTCATCAAAACAAATCAAACGATAGCGCTTAGAGATGCGCTTGGCGACCTCATCGAGCGGATCTTGCATGCCTTTGACTTCGTCAAGTTGACGATGCACGCTACGCATGAATTCGTGGAAATGCAGACGCGTCTTACGCTTGACCGGGACCGTTGCGTAAAACGCATCCATCAAAAAACTTTTGCCACGGCCTACGCCGCCCCAGAGATATACACCTCTAGGCACTTCGGGACGTTTGAAGAAGCGTTTGACTGCACTTGAGCGATTGCCCTTAAAGGCGATCCAGTCGTCAAAGTATTTCTGCAAGCGCTCGATGGCAATGCGCTGAGCGGGGTCTGGCTGATAACCGCGCTCAGCCAGACTGCTCTCGTAATATTGGAGAACGTTCAAAGGATTTGCACCAAAGTGCTTCAGAAATTTAGCGTACGTTTGTCAACAGCTAAAGCAGCTTCCTTCATGGACTCCGATAGGGTCGGATGCGCATGACAGATGCGGGCGATGTCCTCGGCGGCACCGCGGAACTCCATGATGGTGACCGCTTCAGCAATCAGTTCGGAGGCCATCGGACCGATAATGTGCACACCCAGAACCTCATCCGTCGTCGCATCCGCCAGAATCTTCACAAACCCAGTGGTATCACCCAGTGCGCGCGCACGGCCATTAGCCAAGAACGGAAAACTACCCGCTTTGTAAGCGCGACCCGAGGCTTTGAGTTGCTGTTCATTCTGTCCCACCCAGGAAATCTCGGGTGATGTGTAGATGACCCAAGGGATGGTCTCAAAGTTGACATGACCGTGCTGTCCGCCGATGCGCTCTGCAACGGCAACGCCTTCTTCTTCGGCCTTGTGCGCGAGCATCGGACCGCGCACGACATCACCGACTGCCCAGACGTTTGGCAGGTTAGTTTTGCAGTCTCCGTCAACAGCGACGAAACCACGCTCGTCAAGCTTCAGACCAACGGCATCGGCATTCAGTCCACCTGTGTAAGGCACGCGTCCGATCGAGACAATCAACTTGTCCACCACCAGCTTCTGCTCAGCACCTGTCGAGTCCGTATAGGGAACAGTCACTTGTTTGGCTGTTGCCTTAATCTCGCCTAGCTTGACGCCCATCTGAATGGACAATCCTTGCTTAGTAAAAATCTTGTGGGCTTCTTTGGCAACTTGTGTATCAACCGCTGCCAAAAACTCGGGCATCGCTTCGAGTACCGTAACCTCAGCACCAAGACGGCGCCAAACACTACCCATTTCAAGGCCAATCACACCGGCCCCGATCACACCCAACTTCTTGGGAACTGACTCAATATTCAGTGCACCATCATTTGACAGAATCTGCTGCTCATCAAAAGGTAATCCAGGCAACTCACGCGCTGAAGAGCCAGTGGCGATGACAATATGATTGCCAACGATATCCGTCTCTGTCGTACCAGAAACCTTAATCGCCCAACCACCCTCGACCTGACCGACAAAGGAGCCCTTGCCATGAAAGAAAGTGATTTTGTTCTTTTTGAACAAGTACAAAATGCCATCGTTGTTTTGTTTGACAACGCTATTTTTGCGGCCGATCATCTTGTCTAGCTTGAGCGTCACACCCTTGACTTCGATGCCATGATCGACCAGATGATGATTCACTTGGTCGTAATGCTCCGAGGACTGCAGTAACGCCTTGGAGGGTATACATCCAACGTTAGTACATGTGCCGCCCGGTGCAGGACCACCCTGCCCGTTTTGCCAGGCATCGATACACGCAACCGTCTTGCCCAACTGAGCCGCACGGATCGCAGCAATATATCCGCCAGGACCCGCACCGATCACCACCACATCAAATTGATTTGAAGACATAAATATTCCAGCTTAGATTTCGAGTAGCAGACGCTGTGGATCTTCGAGCGCCTCTTTCATGGCGACCAAGCCCAGCACCGCTTCGCGACCGTCGATGATCCGGTGATCGTAGGACATTGCGAGGTAGTTGATCGGGCGAATCACGATCTGGCCTTTTTCAACCACAGCACGCTCTTTTGTGGCATGCACGCCCAGAATAGCGGCCTGAGGTGGATTGATGATTGGCGTGGACAACATTGAGCCAAACACACCACCATTAGAGATCGAGAACGTTCCGCCTGTCATCTCTTCGATGCCGAGCTTACCTTCAGAGGCGCGCTTGCCAAAGTCAGCGATCGTCTTTTCGATCTCTGCGATGGAGAGCTGATCTGCATTACGCAAAATCGGCACCACCAAACCGCGTGGGCTACCCACCGCGATACCAATATCAAAGTAACCGTGGTAAATGATGTCCTTGCCGTCAACGGAAGCATTCAGAATCGGATAGCGCTTCAGTGCAGCAACGGCGGCCTTAACAAAGAAAGACATGAAGCCGAGCTTGACGCCATGCTCTTTTTCAAACTTGTCTTTGTACAAATTGCGCAGATCAATCACGCCTTGCATGTTGACTTCGTTAAACGTCGTCAAAATCGCATTATCCTGCTGCGACTGCAACAAACGCTCTGCCACGCGTGCGCGCAGACGGCTCATCGGCACGCGCTGCTCAGGACGGCCATCGAGCGATTGCGTCATTGGCACGGCGGGGCTGGCCAAGGCGACTTTTGGAGCCGCTGCAGGTGCTGCGGGTGCTGCAGAAGCGTTGAGTGCATCACCCTTTGTGATGCGACCATCGCGACCTGTGCCAGCGACCGAGACCGCTGACACGCCCTTGTCGGCGAGAATTTTGGAGGCGGCAGGCGATGCAATGCCAGCGGCTGAAGTCGATGCGGCGACAGGGGCTGCGGCAGGGGCTGCACCCGCGGCGGCAGGGGCCGTTGCAACGGCTGCAGCCGGTGCGGCGGCGGCTTTGCCTTCTGTGTCGATACGCGCCAGCACTTCACCAGAGGTCACCAAGCTGCCATCGCCCTTGACGATTTCAGACAGCACGCCTGAGGTCGGTGCGGGGACTTCGAGGACCACTTTATCCGTCTCGACTTCGATCAGGATTTCGTCGGCTTGGACTGCTTCGCCTGGTTTCTTTTTCCAAGTCAAAAGTGTCGCCTCTGACACTGATTCGGATAACTGAGGAACAACAACGTTTGTAATTGCCATTATATTTTTCCCGTAATTGGAGGATGCGTTGATCTAGGATTATTTGGTCAGCATGAAGGTTTTGAACTTGCCGAACGCTTGTTCGATCAACGCTTTCTGCTGCTCAAGGTGCTTAGCCAGGTAACCGACCGCGGGCGAGGCAGACGCAGGACGACCTGCGTAACCAAGCTTTTGACCGCTGGACATGTTCTGATACAGATGGTGCTGTACATAGAACCACGAGCCCTGATTTTGTGGCTCGTCCTGCACCCAGACCACTTCCGTTGCCTTGGGATACTTACGCAATTCGGTTTCAAACGTTTTGTGTGCAAAGGGGTACAACTGTTCGGCGCGAATAATCGCAACCGTGTTGTCCTTGCGCACCCGGCGACCATTTACCAAGTCGTAATAGACCTTACCCGAACACACCAGCACACGCTTCACTGAGGCAGGGTTAATCGCCTCATCGACTTCAGCAATGATTGGACGGAAACGACCCGTTGCCAAATCAGTCAATGGCGAACCTGCATCTTTGTTACGCAGCAAGGATTTGGGCGTCAAAATCACCAAAGGCTTGCGGAACTTGCGAATCATCTGACGACGCAACAGATGAAAAATCTGCGCAGCAGTCGTAGGCTGAACCACCTGAATATTGTTGTCAGCACAAAGCTGCAGGAAACGCTCAATCCGAGCGGAGGAGTGCTCTGGCCCTTGGCCTTCGTAACCATGAGGCAACATCAAGGTCAAGCCAGACTGACGACCCCACTTGGCCTCGCCAGAGACGATAAACTGGTCAATCACGACTTGAGCGCCGTTGACGAAGTCACCGAACTGCGCTTCCCAAATAGTCAGTGTCTTGGGGTCAGCGCACGAGTAGCCGTATTCAAACCCGAGCACAGCTTCTTCGGACAAGACTGAATCGATAATGGTGAAAGGCGCCTGCCCCTCGGCCACGTGCTGCAAAGGGATGTAGGTCCCGTCATCCCAACGCTCGCGATTCTGATCGTGCAATACCGCGTGACGATGCGTAAACGTACCGCGACCTGAGTCTTGCCCGGTGATGCGCAAAGCATAGCCCGAAGCCACCAGCGTCGCAAAAGCCAAATGCTCGCCCATTCCCCAGTCGATATTCAACTCGCCACGTGCCATCGAACGACGATCATTCAAAAGCTTTGTGACCAGCGAATGGGGGGTAAAGCCATCCGGCACGGTGGTGAGTTTTTCACCAATGCGTTTGAGTTCAGTAATCGGCACTGCTGTGTCCGCTTGATCGGTCCACTTAGCAGTTAGATAAGACGACCAGTCAATCGCGTACTTGCTCTTGTAATCAGTCAGAACGGGCTCAATCGTGCGACGTCCGTCTTCCATGTACTGGCGATAGTCCTTGACCAATTGATCGCCATCACCTTCTTTGAGTACGCCCTGGGCCGTCAACTTGTCAGCATAGAGCTTACGTGTGCCGGGATGCGCACCGATTTTTTTGTACATCAAAGGCTGCGTCAGCGATGGTGTATCTTGCTCGTTGTGACCGAGTTTACGGAAGCACACGATATCCACCACGACGTCTTTACCAAACTGCATGCGGTAATCGAGCGCCAAACGTGTAGCAAACACAACGGCCTCAGGATCATCGCCATTCACGTGAAAAACGGGCGCCTCAATCATTTTGGAGACGTCAGTACAGTAAATAGTCGAACGTGTATCGCGCGGATCGGAAGTCGTAAAACCGATCTGGTTGTTAATCACCAGATGCAGAGTACCGCCCGTACCGTAACCGCGGGTTTCAGCTAAGTTGAGTGTTTCCATCACAACACCTTGGCCAGCAAACGCAGCGTCACCATGCACCAGCACAGGCAATACTTGCTTGTAGCCATCCGCACCGCGTCGCTCTTGACGGGCACGCACGCTGCCTTCGACAACAGGGTTCACGATCTCGAGGTGAGAGGGGTTAAAGGCCAGTGACAAATGTACTGGACCACCACGCGTAGACAAGTCACTCGAAAAGCCGTTGTGGTATTTCACATCGCCATCGGTTAGACCTTCGGCATGGTGACCCTCAAACTCGGCAAACAAGTCACCGGGCATTTTGCCCATGATGTTGACCAACATGTTCAGGCGGCCACGGTGAGCCATGCCCACCACAATTTCCTGCACGCCGGACTCGCCAGCGTGGTTGACGACCTCGTCCATTGAGGCGATAAAGCTGTCGCCGCCCTCAAGCGAGAAGCGCTTTTGACCGACATACTTTGTATGCAGAAAACGCTCAAGGCCTTCGGCTTCGGTCAACTGCTGGAGAATGTGACGCTTGCGATCTGCATCAACGGTCGGTGCGCCGAGTGTGGACTCGAGGCGCTCCTGGACCCAACGCTTCAAGGCGGGATCTGAGGCATGCATGAACTCAGCACCGATCGAGCGACAGTAGGTGTCACGCAGTGCTTTGAGGATTTCACGCAGCGTCATCGTGGTCGCTTTAGTGAAATATGTATTCGTCGCCGAGAAAACCTGATCGAGATCTGCTTCTGTCAGACCGTAAAAAGCAGGATCAAGCTCGGGAATACTGGGGCGATCCTGCCGCTTGAGAGGATCAAGATCTGCCCAACGTGAGCCGAGTGAGCGATAAGCCGCAATCAGTGACTGCACGTGCACCTGCTTCATCGCAACTGCAAGGTCGGGCTCTTGACTACGCGAAACGAAAGCATTGGCTTTTGCGCGCTGAGCGAAGGATTCGATAATAGGTGCGTGAGCCATGTCACGTGTGGCTTCTTGGCCATCCGTTGCCGGCATATGCTGCAACTGGTCGAAGTAGTTTCGCCAATTGTCGGGAACCGAACCTGGGTTATCCAGATAGGCTTCGTAGAGTTCTTCTACGTAGGGTGCATTACCCCCGAAGAGGTAGGAATTTTGTAGAGATTCAAGTTCTGATGACATTTTAACGCTTCACCTATGCGAGTGTTTCACCCGTTACGATGCAGGAATACCTTCCGTTTTCTCGGCCAAACCGATTTGCGGATAGCGGGGCAGAAGGCGGTTATTGGAAAGCCTTAAGAGCCGGCAGATAAGTATAACCCCAAGCGTTTAATTCTTTTTGATTTTCACTGACTTGCTGCATTGCAAAATCGAAATATCGCTGGAAATGATGTCAGAAGCTTGACGAGCCTGTAAGCTTGAAGTCAATCCGTTGGCTGATTGGGGGTGGCGCTTTTTTTCCTCTGTCCTGCCCGACGGCGTACCTTTCCCTCATTTCAGCTGTGAAGAGATCCATGGACGACAACCTATCTAAGTTAGCTCTCGACTATCACGCCTATCCGACTCCCGGCAAGATTTCAGTCACCCCTACAAAACCTCTGGCAAACCAAGACGATCTGTCTCTGGCCTACTCCCCGGGTGTCGCGGCGGCTTGCATGGAGATCTATGCCCATGGCGATGAAGCTGCGGCCAAATACACATCCCGTTCCAACCTCGTTGCCGTCATCACGAACGGCACGGCTGTTTTAGGCCTAGGCAATATCGGTCCCCTTGCCGCGAAACCCGTGATGGAAGGCAAAGGCTGTTTATTCAAAAAATTTGCAGGGATCGACGTTTTCGATATCGAGTTGGCCGAAACCGACCCTGACAAACTGGTAGACATTATTGCGGCGCTTGAACCGACCTTGGGTGGCATCAACCTCGAAGACATCAAGGCACCGGAATGTTTCTATATCGAGCGCAAGTTGCGCGAACGGATGAAAATTCCCGTTTTCCATGATGACCAGCACGGCACGGCCATCATCTCTTCTGCGGCGATCATGAACGGCCTGAAAGTTGTAGGCAAACAGATGAATCAGGTCAAGCTTGTCGTGTCGGGCGCAGGTGCAGCCGCGATCGCTTGCCTCGATTTACTGGTTCACCTTGGCATCAAAAAAGAACATATCTTTGTATGCGACTCCCGTGGTGTGATCTACGAAGGTCGCGATGCGGAGATGGAAGAAAATAAGAAACGTTATGCGCAAAAGACTTCGCTGCGGACCTTGGCTGAAACCATGGTCGGTGCGGATGTATTTTTAGGATGCTCGGCGCCTGGCATCGTCGATGCCGAGATGGTTAAGAGCATGGGTCCTAAGCCACTGATTCTGGCACTGGCCAATCCTGAGCCAGAAATTCGCCCCGAAATCGCCAAAGCCGCACGCCCTGACTGCATCATCGCCACAGGCCGCTCCGACTATCCAAATCAAGTCAACAACGTACTCTGCTTCCCATTTATTTTCCGTGGTGCGTTGGATGCAGGTGCAAGCACCATCACAGAAGAAATGAAGCTTGCGTGCGTCAAGGCGATCGCAGAGCTGGCAGAAGCCGAGCAAAGCGACGAGGTGGCTCAGGCCTATGCAGGTCAAGATCTGACCTTTGGTCCCGACTACATCATCCCAAAGCCATTCGATCCTCGCCTGATTGTGCAGATCGCACCCGCAGTGGCACAAGCGGCCGCTGATTCGGGTGTAGCCCGCAGACCGATTCAGGACATGGAGGCTTACCGCGCGAAATTGCTCTCCATGGTCTATCACTCCGGCCAACTGATGAGCCCTTTGTTCACGCAGGCTAAACGCGCGCCCAAGCGCGTGATCTATGCTGACGGCGAGGATGAGCGCGTCTTGCGGGCCGCTCAAACGGTTTCCGACGAAAAGATCGCCTTCCCGATCCTGATTGGACGGCCAGCCGTGATCGATATGCGTATCAAAAAAATGGGCTTACGTCTTGAGGCTGGAAAAAATATTGAAATTGTTGATCCAGAAAATGACGAGCGATTCACCGAAGCATGGACAGAGTACTACCGCATTAAGGGACGAGACGGTGTCACGCCAACTGTTGCCAAAGCCATGGTTCGCAAACACAACACGCTGATTGCAGTCTTATTGCTCAAACGTGGTGACGCCGATGCTGTGTTGTGCGGAATCAGCAGTCGCTTTGACAATCAGTTGAAGTATGTCGAAGATGTGATTGGATTGCAGAAAGGCGCCTCAACGTTTGCCGCGATGAATGTGCTGATGCTCCCGGATCAGACGCTCTTTATCTGCGACACGCATGTCAATGAAGACCCAAATGCAGAACAAATTGCCGACATGACGATTCAGGCTGCACACGAAGTCCGACGCTTTGGCATCATGCCCAAGATCGCTCTGTTGTCACATTCGAACTTTGGCAGCCGTCCGACCGCCTCATCACGCAAAATGGCTCAAGCAAGGAAGATTATCAGTGAGAGAGCCCCCTCACTCGAGGTCGATGGAGAAATGCATGCAGACTCCGCACTTTCTGAGAGTATCCGAATGGCTAACTACCCAGACAGCACACTCAAAGGTAGCGCGAACGTGCTGATCATGCCAAATCTGGACACCGGCAACGTCACCTATAACCTGCTCAAAATGACCGGTAGCAACGGTATTGCGATGGGTCCAGTTTTATTAGGTGCTGCCCGTCCCGTGCACATTTTGACAAACAGCGCCACAGTGCGACGTGTGATCAATATGACGGCACTCGCCGTGATCCATGCGCAGCTAGAGGCTGAAAAGCGTTAGTCAATATAAAAAGCTCTTAACTCAGTGATGTAGTGAGTTAAGAGCTGAATTTGCTGCAGATGGACTGAGTCATAGGCGATCAACACTGATCGCCTATTTTTTTTATTACTTGCGCTTAGACACCGAGCGTGACACTGAGCCCTGATACAACTGGCGTGGACGGCCAATCTTGTACTCAGGATCAGAGATCATTTCATTCCACTGAGCAATCCAGCCGACCGTACGTGCCAAAGCAAAGATCGCCGTGAACAATGCGGTCGGTACGCCGATCGCACGCTGAACAATGCCAGAATAGAAGTCAACGTTTGGATACAGCTTACGCTCAACAAAATACGGATCTTCGAGTGCGATACGCTCAACTTCCATTGCGAGCTTAAACAGAGGATCGTTTTCCAGACCCAGAGCCGCAAGCACTTCTTTGCAGGTTTGCTGCATGAGTTTAGCGCGTGGGTCGTAGTTCTTATAGACGCGGTGACCAAAACCCATCAGACGCACGCCAGAGTTTTTGTCCTTGACCTGCTCCATGAACTCGCCAACTTTTGCCATGCCGCCCTTGGCCTGCAGGTCCTCGAGCATTTGCAAACATGCTTCATTCGCGCCACCGTGTGCGGGACCCCACAAGCACGCAACGCCAGAAGCAATGGCAGCAAAGGGGTTGGTGCCAGACGAACCACATAAACGCACTGTCGAAGTCGACGCATTTTGCTCGTGATCTGCATGCAAAATAAAGATACGGTCTAGTGCACGCTCGACAACAGGATTGACCACATACTCTTCACAAGGTGTGGCAAACATCATGCGCAGGAAATTGCCGGTATACGACAAGTTGTTCTGTGGATAGATGTAAGGCTGACCTTGGGAATATTTGTATGCCATCGCAACGAGGGTCGGCATTTTTGCAATCAAACGAATAGCCGACACGTGACGATGGTGTGGATTATTAATGTCGGTCGAGTCATGATAAAACGCGGACAGCGCACCCACCAAACCCGTCAACACAGCCATAGGATGCGCATCGCGACGGAAACCGCGCAAGAAGAAATGCATCTGCTCGTTGACCATGGTGTGACGCGTGACCAGTGTATCGAAGTCTGTTTTTTGCTGAGCGTCTGGCAATTCGCCATTCAAAATCAAATAACTGATGTCCATGAAGTCGCAATTGACTGCGAGCTCTTCAATGGGGTAACCGCGATAAAGCAACTCGCCCTTATCACCGTCAATGTAAGTGATGTTAGAGGTGCACGATGCTGTCGACAAAAAACCCGGATCGTATGTGAACAGCCCGGTCTGTCCGTAGAGCTTACGGATATCGATCACCTGAGGGCCGACGCTGCCGTCGTACATCGGAAAATCAACCGAGGGGCTACCGTCAGAAAACGAGAGCGTGGCTTTTTTGTCGGACAGTTTCATCAGTGGTTCCTTCAATTAAATTCGTTATGCGATCTAAAACGCTGTCTATGCGGCGCGTATCTGCGCCAGCACCGTTTTGACCGCTGGACGGTCAAGCGCCCCCTCGGGCTCGATCCGACCTAATAGTAAGTCTAACAGTTCGTTGTCCCCGAGTTCAAATAGCTGAGTCAAGGCACCTACTTGGACATCCGTCAATTCAGCTTCGTGCACATCAAGATACTGAGTGAGTATCAGATCATTTTCGAGCAAACCACGCCTAGCACGCCAACGTAATCTGACGCGATCCTGATCTGATAATGTTCCCATATTGACTCTTTGTTAAACCGTACGTCGTACAAGCATTTCTTTGATCTTACCAATCGCTTTAGTGGGATTCAGACCCTTAGGGCACACATCGACACAGTTCATGATGGTATGGCAACGGAACAAGCGATAGGGATCCTCGAGGTTATCCAGACGTTCAGCCGTCGCGTGATCACGGGTATCGGCAATAAAGCGATACGCCTGCAACAGACCGGCAGGCCCGACGAACTTGTCTGGATTCCACCAGAAGGAGGGGCAAGATGTCGAGCAACAGGCACACAAAATGCACTCGTACAAGCCATCGAGCTCCTCGCGCGCGGCAGGTGTCTGCAAGCGCTCTTTCTCGGGTGGTGGCGTATCGTTAATTAGATACGGACGAATCGAGTGGTACTGGTTAAAGAAGTGCGTCATGTCCACGATCAGATCGCGAATGACCGGCAAGCCGGGGAGCGGACGCAACACGACAGGCTCTTTAAGCTCGAGCATGTTGGTTGTGCAAGCCAAACCGTTTTTGCCATTGATGTTCATGGCGTCGGAGCCGCAAACACCCTCGCGGCACGAGCGCCGCAGTGTCAGACTATCATCCACATCCATCTTGATGCGGATTAGAGCATCCAACAACATTTTGTCAGTGGGCTGCAACTCGACCTCGAGTTTTTGCATGTACGGACGCTCATCCTTATCAGGGTTGTAGCGGTAGATTTCAAACTTCACGATGCGTTTAGTGCTCATGATTTGTTCCAAATATCCTGACTTAAAATGTACGGGTCTTGGGCGGAAAGCTTTCGACGGTGAGTGGCTGCAGCTGCACAGGCTTGTAATCTAGGCGATTACCATCGGAATACCAGAGCGTGTGCTTGATCCAGTTGTCATCATCACGGGTTGGGAAGTCGTCGAGCGCATGGGCGCCGCGGCTTTCCGTGCGTGCTGCTGCCGAGTGAATCGTCGAACGTGCCACTTCAATCATGTTGGTCAACTCAAGGGCTTCGACACGCGCCGTATTAAAGACCTTTGATTTGTCCTGGAAAGCAACGTTGTCCACTTTCTCAGCCAGCGCATCAATCTTTTCGACGCCCTCTTTGAGTGAAGCCAGTGTGCGGAACACGCCGCAATGCAATTGCATCGCGTTGCGGATCTCGTTACCAACGACTTGAGTTTTTTCTCCAGAAGTCCGCGATTCCAGTTTGTTAACACGATCAAGCGAGAAGTCGACAGACTCCTGTGGCAAAGGCTGGTGCGCATGCTGACGCTCTGGATGGGCAGCCACAATGTGGTTACCTGCAGCGCGACCGAACACGATCAGGTCAAGCAAGGAGTTCGTGCCTAGGCGGTTGGCGCCATGCACAGAGGTTGCCGAGCACTCGCCGATCGCATACAGGCCATTGACGATCTTAGTCTGCTGGCCGTCCCAAGCAGTCACCTGCCCGTTGAAGTTACAAGGAATACCGCCCATTTGATAGTGAATGGTTGGCACCACAGGGATGGGTTCTTTGGTGGCGTCGACGTTAGCGAATTTATGTCCGATTTCGAGAATCGAAGGTAAACGCTTATTAATGACATCGGCGCCGAGGTGATCCAACTTAAGGTGAACATAAGCGCCCTCTGGACCACATCCGCGTCCTTCCTTGATCTCCTGGTCCATACAGCGCGAAATAAAGTCGCGTGGCGCCAAGTCTTTTAGGGTCGGCGCATAGCGCTCCATAAAGCGTTCACCGTCTTTATTCAGCAAGATACCGCCCTCGCCGCGCACGCCTTCAGTAATCAGCACACCAGCACCGGCCACGCCGGTGGGGTGAAATTGCCAAAACTCCATATCCATCATCGGGATACCCGCACGAGCGGCCATACCCATACCATCACCCGTATTGATGAATGCATTGGTTGAAGCGGCCCAAATACGACCTGCCCCTCCCGTTGCAATCACAGTAGTCTTGGCTTCGAAAATATAGATTTCACCCGTTTCCATTTCAAGTGCAGTCACGCCGAGCACGTCACCTGCATCGTTACGGATCAAGTCAAGCGCCATCCACTCAACAAAGAATTGAGTCCGCGAAGCGACGTTGCGCTGATAAAGCGTATGCAACAAGGCGTGACCCGTCCGGTCGGCTGCCGCACAGGCGCGCTGAACAGGCTTTTCACCGAAATTAGCCGTGTGACCGCCGAATGGGCGCTGATAAATGGTGCCGTCGGGGTTACGGTCAAAAGGCATACCCATATGCTCGAGTTCATACACAGCATTGGGCGCTTCACGGCACATAAATTCGATGGCATCCTGATCACCTAACCAGTCCGACCCCTTGACGGTGTCGTACATGTGCCAGTACCAGTTGTCTTCGCTCATGTTGCCAAGTGAGGCTCCAATACCGCCCTGTGCTGCGACAGTGTGCGAACGTGTTGGAAATACCTTGGACAATACAGCGACTGACAAACCCGCATTCGCGAGTTGCAAGGAGCAACGCATACCGGCTCCACCGGCACCCACGACCACCACATCAAACTGGCGGCGCGGTAAAGATGTTTTGACAGCTGCCACGGCTTAATTTCTCCAAAGGATTTGTACGAAGTACACGACCGATCCAACCAACCAAAGAATGGTAAGAACCAATAACAAAATACGAAGACCAACGGGTTTGATGTAATCCATCCAAATGTCGCGAATTCCGATCCAAGCATGCCAGCCTAACGAGATCATGGCGAGCGTGGCAAGAATCTGTCCAACAGGAATGAACACAACCGTAAACGTAAACAGATTTTTCCAACCCTCGTAGGTGAAGCCTGACATTGTCAAGATACCCACCAGCAATACCAAGGTATAAACGGCGAGGATGATCGCAGTGACGCGCTGGACAATGAACTCGCCAGTACCGTAATGTGCGCCGACAACGAGGCGCTTAGGACCAATTTTTTCGACGGGAACCATCACCACACTCCGAATAGTTTGAGACCAAAAACCAGGGTCAGGGCTAAGCTCACGCCAATCACCAAGCTTGCGCTTTTGGCAGCGGACTCTTTGTCAACACCAATGTGCAAATCGAGGATGAGGTAACGAATACCAGCACAGAAATGGTGCAGATAACCCCAAATAAGAACCAAAAGAATCAATTTGACGATCGGATGCCCGACCACCATTGCTAGCGCATCAAAACCGGCTTGGCTCGCGAAACTCATGCCAAACAGCGCAATCAAAAGTGGTAAACACAAGAAAAGCAACGCGCCACTTACGCGATGAAGGATGGAAACCTTTCCGGCCATCGGCAAGCGATACGCCATCAAATCAATAACATTAATGTTACGAAATTGAGGACGCGGCTTGTTAGCTGAGTCAGACATAACGACCTCGTACAGAGAACAGTTGGATGAGAGAAAACACGCTATTTTCGCTCATGTGGGGACTGCATGTAAAACAACAAAAAAAATCAATTAATTCAAGCTATTGCGATAATAATACTGATCAGTCACATAATGACCGATGCGTAATTCTACAGGACGGTTTCCATAGGTGTAGGAAATTCGCTCTACGCAAAGTAGGGGTATTGCGAGTGGAACGCCTAGTGCCTGCGCAACATCCACGGGGGCTGCAACCGCACGCAGCTTTTCCTCTGCCCGCACCATATTGATCCCAAATTCGGACTCAAACAAACCGTAAAGCGGTCCGACGTAGCCATTCAGTAAATCCGCAGTCAACCCTTTAAACAAGGTACCCGACAGATAAATATCATCAACTACAGTAGGGGTATTGTTAAAAGACAACAAACGCCGAATGACAACAACAGGGTCGCCGGTCTTTAGTTCAAGGGCTCGGGCAATCTCTGCGTTTGCGCGGATCCTCCGGCAATCTAAAACCTGACTCTGCGCAGGCTCGGGCGCACCCTCATTAGGCGCCAGCCTCAAAAATCTGAACCGGACGCGCGGCTCGAGATGGGTGGCGACAAAGGTGCCCTTGCCCTGCCGTCTAAACAATAAATTTTCAGCAGCCAACTCATCGACCGCTTTTCGCACTGTTCCCTGGCTCACTTGAAAGCGCGAAGCCAGCTCGATTTCGCTTGGAATCGCCTCGCCCGGCTTCCACTCACCCGCCTCGAGAGACTGAACGATGAGCGCTTTGATCTGCTGATAGAGTGGGCTGAACGCCGCAGCCGAAGGCACGGCCGGTATGACATTCGGAATCCTACCGCCTGCAGACTCCAAGACATCTGCAGGACTCATTTCACCAATAGCATGGCGCTCGCCTGCACCAGCATCGACAACTGAGGCAGGGCTTCGTGGGACGTCAGACATCGTTGGTCAGGCTCATCAAAAAAGCCACGAACAGGCTTGGAGAATTCATAGCAATATTTTGGCACAGCACCTCGGTAAAGTCCACAACTCTTGTGTCTTATATAAGATATAAGATCATTGACGGACTGCAGCCATTTGCATTAGCATTTCAACTTGAATTTGCCTCTCCCCACTCTCGTTCAGATGGACTGCGCAAAAAAGCTAAACTCTTTAATTACTCTTTCAAACCATCCTCTCAGTCCTTTCGGAGATCGTTATGTCCAAACCCGCCATGCGTGTTGCGGTTACTGGTGCAGCAGGCCAGATCGGTTATGCCCTCTTGTTTCGTATCGCTTCTGGCGAAATGCTTGGCAAAGACCAACCAGTCATCCTGCAATTGCTGGAAATTCCTGACGAGAAGGCCCAAAAGGCCCTTAAAGGCGTCATGATGGAACTGGACGACTGCGCATTTCCTCTACTCCAGTCCATGAGCGCGCACAGCGATCCACTCGAAGCGTTCAAAGACGTCGAGGTCGCACTGTTGGTGGGTTCGCGTCCTCGCGGCCCAGGGATGGAGCGCGCCGATCTGTTGGCCGTCAACGCCGCGATCTTTACGGCTCAGGGCAAAGCGATCGACGCCGTCGCCCATCGCAATGTCAAGGTTCTGGTCGTTGGCAACCCTGCAAATACCAACGCCTACATTGCCATGAAATCAGCGCCTAGCCTACCCGCCAAAAATTTCACTGCAATGCTGCGTCTGGACCACAATCGCGCCTTGTCGCAGCTGGCCTCCAAAATGGCTAAGCCTGTCGCTGACATTCAAAAACTGGCTGTGTGGGGCAATCACTCGCCCACGATGTACGCTGATTACCGCTTTGCCACGATTGGTGGTCAGAGCGTCGAAAAACTGATTAATGATCCAGTGTGGAACCGCGACGTCTTTTTGCCGACTGTTGGCAAGCGTGGCGCAGCCATCATCGAAGCACGTGGCTTGTCATCAGCGGCCTCAGCGGCCAATGCAGCAATCGATCACGTACGTGATTGGGTCCTCGGCACAAATGGTAAGTGGGTCACGATGGGTATTCCATCCGACGGTAGCTATGGCATTCCCGAAGGTGTGATGTATGGCGTGCCAGTCACCTGCCAAGGTGGCGAATACCACCGCGTCAAAGACCTTGCGATTGACGCATTCTCACGCGAGCGGATGGACCTCACGCTCAAGGAACTCATCGAAGAGCGTGACGCAGTCGCTCATTTGCTCAAGTAAGCAGCGAGTGAATGGGCCCCTAGTGGGCCCATTTTTTTAAAGATTCCAATATTTAAAGACACTAATACTAAATACATCCCAGGAGATCAACATGTCCAAACAAGCCCCCGCAGGTCAACGGTTTCGCGAAGCCCTCGCTGCCGAAAAACCACTGCAAATCATCGGCGCCATTAATGCAAATCACGCCTTGCTCGCTAAGCGTGCGGGCTTTAAGGCCATTTACCTGTCAGGTGGCGGCGTCGCAGCGGGTTCGCTCGGCTTGCCTGACCTGGGGATCAATACACTTGATGACGTGCTGACCGATGTGCGCCGCATCACTGATGTGTGCGACACACCACTGATTGTGGATATTGACACCGGCTTTGGCCCCTCTGCATTTAACATCGCAAGAACGATTCAGAGCCTGATCAAATTTGGCGCAGCAGGATGCCACATTGAGGACCAAGTCGGCGCCAAGCGCTGCGGCCACCGTCCAGGCAAAGAAATCGTCTCAACTGAAGAGATGCGTGATCGCGTCAAGGCTGCAGCAGACGCACGCACCGATGATAGCTTCTACCTGATTGCACGCACAGATTCCATCGCATCGCACGGCGTCGATGCCGCTATCGAACGCGCCTTAGCTTGCATTGAAGCAGGTGCAGATGCGGTTTTTCCAGAGGCCGCCTACGACCTGGCAACCTTTGAAAAATTCTCTAAGGCCGTCAATGTCCCCTTGTTGGCAAACATCACTGAATTCGGTAAGACGCCTCTCTTTTCAGTCGACGAACTGCGTGGCTCTGGTGTTGGGATGGTGCTCTATCCCTTGTCCGCCTTCCGTGCAATGAACAAAGCAGCTGAAACCGTTTATGAGGCAATCCGCCGCGACGGTCATCAACGCAACGTCATTGACATGATGCAGACGCGCGATGAGCTGTATGACCGTATCAATTACCATGAGTTCGAAGGCAAACTCGACGCACTGTTCGCTCAAGGTAAATCTAAATAATCGTAAGGAATCAGCACATGGCTACGACTAAAAAAGCAGCAAAGACCGCTGCGCCTGCGAAAGTATCGGTAGAAACCGCAGCACCTGCATTTAAACCAAAGAAATCTGTCGCGCTGTCTGGCGTGACCGCGGGCAACACCGCACTATGCTCAGTCGGCCGAAGCGGGAACGACTTGCACTATCGCGGTTATGACATTCTCGACTTTGCCGACACCAGCGAGTTCGAAGAAATTGCGCACCTGTTGATCCACGGCAAACTGCCAAACAAGGCTGAGCTTGCCGCTTACAAAGAAAAACTTCGCTCAATGCGTGGTTTGCCCGCGCAATTGCAAACCGTGCTGGAGTCGCTGCCCGCCGCCAGCCATCCGATGGACGTCATGCGCACGGCAGTCTCCGCACTCGGTTGCATCTTGCCTGAAAAGGACGATCACAACGTCCCGGATGCACGCGATATCGCCGACCGTCTAATGGCAAACCTTGGCTCTGCCCTGCTCTACTGGTATCACTTCAGCCATAACGGTCGCATTATTGACGTTCAAACCGATGACGATTCAATTGGCGCACATTTCCTACATCTGCTGCACGGTAAAAAGCCGAATGCAGACTGGGTGCGTGCCATGCACACCTCGCTGATCCTCTATGCAGAACACGAGTTCAACGCATCGACCTTTACTTGCCGCGTGATCGCAGGCACAGGTTCAGACATGTACTCGGCGATTGCTGGTGGTATTGGTGCCTTGCGTGGCCCCAAGCACGGTGGTGCCAATGAAGTCGCGTTCGAAGTGCAAAAGCGCTACGAGACCCCTGACGAAGCCGAGGCCGACATCCGTGCGCGCGTCGAGAATAAGGAAGTCGTTATTGGCTTCGGTCACCCCGTCTACACAATCTCTGATCCACGCAACAAAGTCATCAAAGAGGTCGCGCTACGTCTGTCGAAAAAGGCTGGCACCACCAAAATGTATGACATCGCAGATCGTCTCGAGGCCGTGATGTGGGATGCAAAGAAAATGTTTGCAAACCTCGACTGGTTCTCTGCTGTGTCGTATCACATGATGGGTGTACCCACCGCGATGTTTACGCCGCTGTTTGTGATTGCGCGCACCGCTGGCTGGTCTGCACACATTATTGAGCAGCGTATCGACAATAAGATTATTCGTCCGGCCGCGAACTATACCGGCCCAGAAGATCAGAAATTCGTACCACTCGCCAAGCGTCGTTAATATGAATACTGCGAACCGTAAACCCCTGCCAGGTACCAAGCTTGACTACTTTGACACGCGTGCCGCTGTCGATGCGATCAAGCCTGGTGCCTATGACAAACTTCCATACACCTCGCGTGTTTTGGCCGAAAATCTTGTGCGTCGCTGCGATCCAGCAACGCTGACCGCCTCGCTCACTCAGATGATCGAGCGCAAGCGCGACTTAGACTTTCCCTGGTTCCCTGCCCGGGTCGTTTGTCACGATATTCTGGGGCAAACCGCCCTAGTGGATTTGGCGGGGCTCAGGGATGCGATCGCAGCGCAAGGGGGTGATCCCTCACTCGTCAATCCAGTTGTCCCCACACAATTGATTGTCGATCACTCGCTGTCAGTCGAATGTGGCGGCTTCGATCCGGATGCTTTCGAGAAAAATCGTGCGATTGAAGACAGACGCAATGAAGACCGCTTTCATTTCATCAATTGGACCAAAAAAACCTTTAAGAACGTCGATGTGATTCCACCGGGTAATGGCATCATGCACCAGATCAATCTGGAGCGTATGTCACCGGTCGTACACGCACAGGATGGTATCGCGTTTCCTGATACGTTAGTTGGCACAGACAGCCATACGCCACACGTCGATGCGCTTGGCGTCCTCGCCATTGGCGTGGGCGGCCTAGAGGCTGAAAGCGTGATGCTCGGACGCGCATCATGGATGCGTCTACCAGATATTATTGGTGTCGAGCTCGCAGGCAAATTGCAGCCAGGCATCACCGCAACCGATATGGTGTTGGCGCTCACCGAGTTTCTACGCAATCAAAAAGTCGTGTCGTCTTATCTCGAGTTTTTCGGTGAAGGCGCAGCGCACTTGACCCTCGGCGACCGCGCAACCATTTCAAATATGACGCCCGAGTATGGTGCGACGGCTGCGATGTTCTATATCGACCAGCAAACCATCGACTATCTCATCCTCACGGGTCGCGAGACTGAGCAAGTCAAGCTCGTTGAAATCTACGCTAAACAAGCGGGCTTGTGGGCAGATAGCCTAAAGACTGCAGAGTATGAACGGGTGTTGCGTTTTGACTTATCTTCGGTCGTCCGTAATATTGCTGGCCCCTCCAATCCGCATCGTCGCGTTGCCACCACCGATCTCGCCGCACAAGGGATTTCCGGAAAGGTTGAAAATGAACCTGGCTTGATGCCTGACGGCGCCGTCATTATTGCGTCCATTACGAGTTGCACCAACACCAGTAACCCGCGCAATGTGATTGCTGCGGGCTTGATTGCGCGCAACGCCAACGCGCGCGGCCTGACACGCAAGCCGTGGGTCAAGAGCTCGCTCGCGCCTGGCTCAAAAACTGTCGAACTCTACCTCAATGATGCCAAACTGTTGACTGAGCTTGAAAAGCTTGGCTTTGGCATTGTGGGGTTTGCCTGTACAACATGTAACGGCATGAGTGGCGCACTTGATCCCGTGATTCAGCAAGAAATAATTGATCGCGATTTGTACGCCACTGCAGTGCTCTCTGGCAACCGCAACTTTGACGGTCGGATTCACCCCTATGCCAAGCAGGCATTCTTGGCCTCGCCCCCGCTCGTCGTAGCCTATGCGATCGCTGGCACCATTCGTTTCGATATCGAACGCGATGTCTTAGGCATGGACCAACACGGTAAGCCCGTGATGCTCAAAGACATTTGGCCCTCCGATGAAGAGATTGATGCCATCGTCGAAGCAAGCGTCAAGCCGGAACAGTTCCGCAAGGTGTACGAGCCTATGTTCGCCATTAGTGTGGATTCAGGCGAGAAGCTCAGCCCACTCTATGACTGGCGCCCAGAAAGCACTTATATCCGTCGGCCCCCTTATTGGGAAGGTGCGCTA